>JAABUN010000089.1_pt1 | contig 205873 bp, 196 predicted proteins | sample 5559311 | NCBI WGS metagenome assembly JAABUN01 (sample SAMN10711877, study PRJNA513370) | rock metagenome | isolation source: Antarctica rocks | place: Antarctica: Victoria Land, Siegfried Peak sud | reverse complement strand
GGGGTCCCTCTCGTCGTCGCAGCCTTGAGCAGCCGTGACGATGGCGGGGCCCCTGCCTCGCGCGGTGGACCCCCAGCCCTACCTCAACTCAACCCCCGCTCCCCACCCCAACGCGAAGAGCCGGTTTAGGCGGTGGATGGCCCGCCCAGTCCTGAAGAGAGAGGATGCTGAAAGGAGCGCCCTCCGACCCGCGCGAGATCCTCATGAGCGGTCTGGAGGCACTCGATATCCGGCAGGAGCGGCCTTGCATCGCTTTCGCTGTGACACGGTGGAGAAGGTGGCGGCGCGCAACCCGTGGCGCCGACCCGATGTCGTGGTTGCTCCGCATTCGGGTCAGAAACTCCTGCCTACAGGCGCTGCAACCCTGACAGGACAGCAAGGACCTGGTCTCGGGACACCCCGGGCCCTCCCACAACTATGTAGCCGCCGTATTCCCAGTCCTGTGTGCCGGCGACGATGCCATCGGGTCCTTCGGCGACGAGCGCTGTGATGTCGCCCTCCACCTGCACCTCCCCGTTTGGCCAACAGCCCCGCACGGTCACAGGATCCAGCGGTCCTGCTGCTTCAGCCTGCACGTATCCATGTGGGTCGTAGCTCCCGAAGTCGACGACGTCGAGCCAACGTCCATCCGAGTCCGCAAACCGCTGCCGTCGCTCGTTTTCTCCCGCCTCGTCGACCGCGCCTGAGTCTTGCTCCTGCACCGGACCGTCCAGGGTGAAGCCGTCGGGCAGGTACGTGACGGTTCGCACCCCCACTACCGGGTCCAGCTCCGTAGCCGTTTTGCATTCGGTTGCGCCCTCAGTCGTCGCCGGCGGATCGACGGCCGGGGTCTCACTGGCAGGCTCGAACACGTAAGTGCTGCCGACCACTACCAGCCGGTCTGCTGCCCATGTGGCTGCGCTACCACGGGTGAACGGTTCGGCACCGAGCTGTCGCCACTCGCCGGTGTCGACGTCAAGTGTGCTCGCGGGCATGCCTTCGCCAACGAGGACGACACCGGCGGGCATGACCGATGATGCAGGCGTGGTCACCAGTCGTGTCCGGAACGTCGTCTCGAAGCGTGGATCCGGCAGGGTTCGCCAGTCATTCGTGGTGGGGTCGTAGGCGGCCACGGTGCCCGTGGGCTCGTCGCGCCCGGTTCGCGTCGATACAAGGACGACCTCTGAGCCTGTCCATGCGCCCTGTACCTCGGCGCCAGGAAGGGGTCCACCCGCAGGCAGCGCCTGCCATGTCTGTTCGTCGAGGTCGAGAACCGCGCCTCCTCCGGCGGCCAGGCGCTCCGACTCACAGACGTCGTTGGCCACATCGTCGGGGCAGCCGCCCCACACGACGACGTGGTCGTCGGTGACGACGACAGCACCGCCGGGACGGACCGCCCCGCTCGGCGGTGCAGGAAGTTCGCGCCATGAGTCGCTGGCAGGCCGGTACGCCAGTCCTTGCGCTACGAACACCACTTCGGTGCCGGTCCACTGGCCATCCTGAACGACGGCCTCGCTCAGGCCTGGTACGAAGCCTGGCGGTGGGGTGAGGTCCCGCCACCGGTCAGTGCTCGGGTCGTAGGCCACGGCTGGGCGTTCAATCCCAGGCCCGTTGGACCCGCCGAGGATGAGGACCTCCGTGCCGGTCCACACGATCGTGGGGAAGGCGCGCCACGGCAAGCCGCTCGGGAAAGCAATTCGCGGGTTCTCCTGGTGCTCGTCCCACACCTGGACGGTGACATCGCGTCCTTCGTTCTCCGGGTAGACGGCGAGCAACTCGGTTCCGGTCCAGAAAGTGGCGACGTGCGAGTCCGCGACCGGAACGAGATCGTCGAGCGGTCGCCACGCGCCGGGGACCGGCGCACCCGACAACTCAGGGCCGATCGACTCTCCGGCGCCGGGCTGGTCCACCGTGTCGACTGACCGGCGGCCTTCGTCGTTCGACACGAACGTCACCAGCGCGAACGCCATCACCGCTGCCGCTGCGGTGCCAACGACAACAGCCGTCCACCGTCGCCCAGGCGCGTGCGCCGGCCGCCGGGTTCCCGCACCGGCGTCGACGGCCTCGGTCAGCGCTTTGAGGTAGGTGTGCAGATCCTCGGTGCTGCGGTCAGAGATCGGCATGCTCGGTCACTCCCATCGCTCTTCTCAGCTTCTCCAGTGCCCGCTCGACGTGCGACTGGACCGACGAGCGCCCGATGCCGAGGAGGTCAGCGACCTCCTGGTACGTCCACTCGTCCGCCACCACCAGCGCCACGCACACGCGCTGCCGCACCGAAAGCTGTGTCAGTGCGTCGGGCAGTGCCGGCTCAATCTCCGGTAGGCCGAGGTCAGGTGCTGGTGGAAACACCACCGTCGGCTTCCGCCACCGCCGGGGCCGTGAGCGTGACTGCCCTACCCGGTACAGGTAGCCGCCGGGATTGTCCATTTCTAGGACCCTGTCGCGGTCCTCCCAGGCCCAAGCCAGAGCCTCAGCAAGCGCCTCCTGGCCCCGATCGAGCCCGTACGCAGCGGCGAACGCCCGCGCCAATCCCGGCCGCCCATCCCCTATCAGCTCCTCGAACCGATCCACCACATGGAAGTAGAGCCCAGCACGTCCGTTCTGTACGGCAGGCCGTAGACAGAAGCGACGCCTCGTTGACCGACCGCACCGAAATGCCTGATCGGAACACGTCGAGACCCACGCCGTGGTGGCCCCCTATGCCGACCTACACCACCGGATGGGACGCTCCCACGCGTCACCGCCCGAGTTGGGCCGTGATGAACGCGAAGTCCTGTTGCCGGCGGTCCAACTGGGTGCGCACGTCGATGCCTCTATCCGAGTCGGTCTCCGCGCCGAGCATCGGTGCGGCAGTAGGTTCCGGCTCGCCGAACACGTCGGCGAGCCACAGGGTCTGTTCGCTGGCCCAATAGCGCAGCATCGTCACGGCATCGCCTCCGAGGTCCCAGACCCGACCCTCGCTCGTGAGGAACCCGGCCCAGGTGAGATGGATACCGTCCCACTCCTCAGCCACCGCCGCCCAGTCCGGCAGCAGGTGCCCACCCGTGCGCACCCGGGCTGCGCTTTGACCCGGCACGGCGAGCAGCTCCCGCAGCTCCCCGAGGTGTTGATTCGGCCCCGGTAGCTCCCATCCCTGGTGGGGGGCCATCGCCGTCCGGGGGTAGGTCTCGACGAGTCGGGCCCAGTCACGCACCGACCGGATCTCCCACACCCGTGCCCCCGCCCGAACGGGCAGGCGCCAGCGGCTGATCGGCCCGGGGTAGAGCTCCCAGGCGCTCACCAGCTCGGCGTGCAGCTCAGCTGGCGGGTCGGTCACCGTGCGCAGTCCGGCCCAGGTGAACTCACCGTTGCCGTACACGTGGTCGAAGGCCATGAAGAGCCGTCGAGGGGGCCGGGCGTCGGCCACCTCATCGCCGAGCCACCACTGCTGGGCCTCCAAGTCGCACGGCGCGTCGAGCGGCCTGAGGTGTTCGCTGACGATCGCCTCGGCGATCGGTCGCCGCTGGCCAGCGACGCGGAAGCACCTCGCCAGTGAAGCTGGAGCACCGGGCACCCAGGGCCCCGCCAGGCTCTCAGCGGCGTAGAGCGTCAGCGCCATGAGTTCGCCGAAGCTCTTCGAGCGCACCCAGGCCGCGACCCGTTGCACCGCCTCATGGTCGGAGTCATCCGGTGCCTCGAACCACGCCAGATCCGGTCGGTGGTCCGCCTCGAGCCTCGCCAGCACCGCCACACCGACGGGCGCAGCGAGCAGCTCCTCGACCAGGGCTGAAGCTCGGGCATCGGACATCGCCGCACCCTAAGAGCCGGTCTCAGGATCCGCTTCGCGAGTATCTCCGCGACGTCACGTCCAGACATCAGATCGAGAAGTACACCGCCCGCCCGCCCTCGGACCCGACTGCACGAGTTCCTTCGCACATCGAGAGCGTCGGGAGGCCGAACACCACCGTCAGAACGAGTGGGTCTGCCTGAGCTGCGCCAGGACGGCCAACGCCGAGCCCGGCCACGCACGCGCATGGCTCCGAGCTGAGACCTTCGACCCGTCACGAGCATTCGACCCCGCCGTCCCAGCCGGGCCGGTCGCACGCGTTGACGAGTACGGCGAGCCGATGCGCGGGCGCAGGCCCGATGTGCTCCTCGCCCCCCATGAGGCTACTCGCACCGCTGAGCGGTCCGTCCTGGCGAGCGGGGGGAAGACGGAGAAGTCGTTCACGCCAGACCCACGGCTCGTCTGCGGCGCCATCGCGAAGAAGGTGGTCGCCGACGGGGTCAGCCAGGCGGAGGGGCTCGCCGCATCGTTCTCTAACCTCGTCGCAGCCGCCCACGACGGGGGACCCGAGGGTCCTTATCAAGGGTCCGGGCCGCTGACCGCCTTCCGGGGAGCCTCGAGACGCCGTGTCTGGTGGGCCGACGTCCCCGCTCCTCGGCATTGGCTCTTGGAGTGGTAAGTGCGGCACCCTTCCCAGGGGAGCAATCCAGTCATCCGCGTCCCCACTCTGTCGGTTCGGACTTATAGAACGACGGGTCTCGCGCGATTTCTGACTGACGGACTATTCGCGGGTAGCCGTAGTGTTCGAAGAGGAGCGCCACCTCGTGGGTGAACCACTGGCTGGCCGTAGGCGGTACAACAACGTCGGCGATTAACACATCTAGGTCAACCTCGACCCTGAGGCCCGAGGATGCCATGCCTTCGGTACCAATCACGAGCCTGAATTCCCGTTCGTCCTCGAAGTAGAGGCGCTTGTAGAGGTATAAGAAGTTGAGGACGTCGTCCGGAAGGACCGTGGTATCGTAGTCGATGTACATCACAAGCCCCGCATAGACCGGATGAAGTGTCACACGGAGAGCGCCCTGCAATCGGTCGATTGAGGTCCGGATCGCGAGGCCCTCACCTGTTGGCACGTAGCTCTGCCACAAGCCATGCGTCTCGTGTTCACGGGCGTGCCAACAGTTGACCAATCGATGTGCCCGCAAATCTTCGATGGAGCTTCGCAGCGCTGGAGTGAGCGATCGGTAGTTCTGCGAGGGAAGAGATCCCTCGAAACGGTCGAACGCCTCGAGCTTGTCGGTGCGGGTGAAATGCAAAGCACCGGTTCTCAGCATCGACACGGCCTTTGTAAGACTCATGTACCGCCAAACACTTGTCGATAGGGCTGGCGTATCAAAGAGATCGTGTGCCTCGAACACGACCTAGGCGCCCTTTAGGAGGAAGCGACGCATTGACGACGGGATGTAGATCAAGGCTAAGGAGGTCTCGTCCCCCTCGGCCCGCGTTTCCATCACGAACACCTCGGCACCCTCGCCGACAATCTCCACAAGAGTCGACCCGTCAGTTTGCGGTTGCATGCGCGGCGGCTGCGGCGGATCTGGCAGTCGGGTCGCGCTCTCCGGCCACAAACGAATCTCGGGATACGCCATCCCTAGTCAATACTACGTCCGTCAACTACGTTCGTCATCCACCGAAATTGAGGCAGCGCTTGTCCCCCCGATGCCGGGCGCGGAAAACCCCGATCGTAAAGCTGGCCGCTCGCCAAGGGCACAGTTCTGCAGGACCTACTCCTCAGGTCACGAGACGGACGCTACTGCCGCCTCCGCCCAGGAGCCAGCAAGGGCCCGCGTCTCCTGTGCGCCGGGGCAACATCGGACGCTTAGTTCGTTCACTGGAGCCACGACCTCAAGCCGGTCGTGTGGCACACGACCGCCGACAAGAACCTCGGAATCCCTCGCCAGATCTTTACACCGGATATCTGACGCGGGACACCAGTGTCGCCGTCAGCTTGACGAGTTGTTTGCGAAGGGGATGTGGATCTGGGTGCCGTCCGTCGTGGTGCCAACGGTGACGAGTGGCGTGTCGGCCCAGGCGGGGTCGATCCGCCCCAGGAACAGGAGGTGGCCGTTCGGCAGTACCGCTGTGGACGGCCCGGTTCCGTCGATGACCTCGCCGGTGGTGGCGTGGCGGATCTCCACGGTCATGGTGGACGGGCCGGTCAGCCCGGCCACGACGACGCCTTCGCCGTTCTCCAACACTTGGCGGAGCGCGACGTCGGCGGTGAGGTCAGTGAGCGACAAGCTGCTTTGTTGGGTACCGCCGGGCGCCTCGAAGCGTGTCTTGAGCGTGAGCATCCCTGCCTCGTCGACAATGCTCGCTCGGAGTGAGCGTCCCTCGTACTCGGTCCGCACCTCCGCCAGCTTCGTCCCCTGCTGCGTCGGCTCGCCGGGGGCTTTGGACGGTTGCTCGTCGTCCGGGGGACGGCTGTCACTCACGAAGGTGGTGAAGGCGTCCTCGTCGATCTCGACGAGCTGGTCGAGGACCGGGGTGAGGCCTGTGACCTCGCCGTCGAGGGCGTTGACTCGCACGAGCGTGCCGTCATCTTCCAGCCATGAGATCTCCGACAACCCCAGCTGGTACCTGGCGATTAAAGCTGCTCGGCCCCTGATGGTGACGTCCTCCACGTCGGTCGCCACGGCGTACGCCGCCCGCCAGCGGGCTTCGTCACCGGCGACTGTGGCGACGACGAACCCGTCGTCGCCCGTCGATGTCCTGTAGACCACCCCACTCGTCCCCCCGCCGTTCGCCATGGCCAGGACCGGGAAGACGTCTGTCGTGCCGCCGGAGAACAGCACCCGGTGGCCGGGGAGGGGCTCCCCCCCGCCGGCGCCTTGAGCGACGACCTGGCGTGCGAGGGTCACGAGGTCCTCACCGGAGAGGCGTGTGGACACCAGGAACCGCACCACATCACCGTCGTCCCAGGCAACCGTCGGGCCGATCCCGCTCCGGTCGAGGGTGGCTGACGGACCACCGATGTCGACCTCTTCCCCTGCGAGCGTCGTGTTGGCGGACGGCAGCGAGTACTCCAAGACGGAGGCCGCCCACGGGTCCCCGGCGCCGTCAGGACCCTGAACAGTCACGGGGACGTCCTTCCCCGGTCCGCCGGCACCTGGCGGGGCGGAGCCGTCGAAGCCGATGATCACGTCGTACCGGGCGGCTGCGGGGGCCGGGAGCACGAGGTGGGTGATGCCGACGTTCCCGGCGATCGTCGTCTCCTCGCTACCGCCCCCCGACAGCACAGAGGCAGCAGCGACGGCCACCGCCAACACGGCCGCAACCGCCAGCAGCGGCGCGAGTCGACGTCGCGCGCCACGGGGGCGCGCCAGATCGAACGTGGGGGCATCGACCTCCGCCACCCGTTGGTCGAGGGCTGCCGTGGCGACCGCGGCGCGACGGTCGAGCAGCTCGAGCAGCTCACGATCATCCATTAGGCACCGTCCTCGGGACGTAGAGATCGGGCCAGCGCAAGCCGGCCCCTGTACAGGTGCACCTTCACGGTGCTCTCCGCGATGCCGAGCACGGCCGAGATGTCGGCGACCGCACGATCCTCCAGATAGTGGAGGGCGACAGCCTGCGCCTGGCGCGCCGGCAGCGCCCGCAGCGCAGCCCAAAGCTCGTCGTCAGGCGGTAGCTCGTCCGGCCGCGCAACAACGGTGGCCGCAACACGCGACAGTGCAGCGCGCTCCGAGGTGCGCCGTCGCGCTGCCGACGTTGCGCCGTTTAGCAGCACACGACGAGCGAACCCGGCGGGCGCGTCGTAGCCGCCAACCGCCGCCCACTTGCCGTGCACTCGTAGCATCGTGTCCTGCACCAGTTCCTCACCGAGGTCGCGGCGACCCGTGAGGGTCCAGGCCAGACGCAGCAACGAGGGGTACTCCCGCCGATAGAAGTCATCGAACGAGGAGGCGTCGCGAGGCGCGAGCCGCAGCACCGGTGGCGCTGACGCATCGGGATCGGGGTCAAGCTCCACATCGGCTCCAGCCGTCCGTCGGAGGGGCTGCACACGACACCACACGCAAGAGGCCGCTCCGAGGTTTACAAGCCCGGCGCGTCAACCCGACGGCGGAATGGATGGTCGCGACATGTCCACCCTCGTCGACCCCGCCCGGCACCATGCGACATGGGCGCAACTCAGACCGCCGCTGGCAGGGGACGCTGCCGGCGGGGCGGATCTGGAGGTGGTACTTGCGGACGTGTCGACCCGGTCGCCCGACCGCTTGATGAGAGGTTCACTTCTCGAGCACCTTCAAGGGCTCGGGTGGTGTGGTGGGCGCAGATCAGCTTCCCGCAGGGGGCGGGGTGCCTTCTCACACGCTCCCCACCCGAGGCGGAGCATCACAACCGAACCCCGCCCCCGACGCCGACCTGCCTCGTGAGCTCTACGGCGACCGCCGACAACCCGATCGGCCTCACCTCTCTCCCCCGAGAACCCGCCGCTGTCACCGGACGGGCGAGTGAGGCTCAGCTTCTGATCGGGTCGTGTAGCGCGAGGAGCCGCCTGCTGGATCTACTCATCAGAGAGGCGGTGATGATGTCGACCAGATCGATCGAGGGCAAGGAGGGCGAGTCGGCGTACGCCGCGTTCGTGGGGAGCCACGAGCGGCCGTTGCGCCAGGCCTTCACCTCGGTCTACGGCCCAGACCTCGGGGTGGAGGCAACAGCCGAGGCGCTGGCGTGGGCCTGGGAGCACTGGGACGAGGTCGAGACGTTGTCAAACCCGGCGGGCTACCTCTTCCGGGTCGGCCAGACCCGGACCCGGCGTCTGCGTCGGTCAAGCCCGCTCTTTCCTCCCGTCCCCGCACCGGAGCTGCCCTGGATCGAACCGGGGCTCCCCGCAGCTCTTGCCCGACTGTCGAAACCCCAGCGGGTTGCGGTCCTCCTCGTCCACGGCCACGACTGGAGCCACGGAGCCGTCGCCTCCCTGCTCGACATCGCCCCCTCCACCGTCGCCACCCACGTCCACCGAGGCCTCCACCGCCTCCGCGAGCTCCTGGAGCCGAACCGATGAACGACACTGATCTGCGAGACCAGCTCCGCCGCTACGCCGCCGTCATCGAGGAGCACAGCGAGGTGAGCGCGGCGTCTCCGTCCGGTCGCAGCAGGCGACCATTGGCACTGGCCACCGCTGGCGTCGCGGTCCTTGCTTTGCTGGTGCTGGCCGGCGCGCTCGTGACGAGCCCACCGGGTGGGCAGCAGGTGGCCAGCGGCCCCCGGTCCAGTACACCGGACGCGACGGCCGCCGATGATCGGGCGCTGCTGGCCTCTCTCCCTCGTCTCCACCTCCCCGTCCCGCCCGACGAGCTCCGGGTGACAGGCCTCGACACCCTCCCGACGAGCGGAGCGGGACCCGCATCGGATCTTGACTTCCAGCTGTTCGGCACCCCAGGGGGCGCAGACCCGTTCGCACAGGGCGACCTCGGGCTGTTCGTCTCCGACCTCGGGCAGTTCGTGTCCGAGGGCGGCACCGACGAGCTGCCCGAGGGTGAGGACGTGTCGCTTGGTGACCTCCCAGCGCGCCTCAACGAGGACAACCGGTCCTTCGGTGGTGCGACGCTCACGTGGCTTGAGGATGACAAGGTCGTGCGTCTCGTCTCCCGCTCCCTCGGCGCCGACGCGCTCGTCGCGGTGGGCCGGGGCGGGATCGACCTGACAGACCGGGGCCTCCGGCTGGGGGAGCCGCCGCCGGGGCTCGAACTCGTCGCCGACGGCCGCCAGTCGTACTCGGCCCTGCTCGGCTTCATCGTTCCCCTCAACTCGACCGGCTACGTGGTGGACTACGACGTCGACGACGCGACTTCCAACGGGGTCTCGGTGTTCAGCGTCGCCGACGACGGGGACCTGCTCGACCTCATCCGCTGGAGGGACCAGGACTGGCTCCGGACGACCGAGGTGCGGGGCCACGAGGCGGTGCTGGTCGACCGACACGACGATGGCAACCAGCAGCTGGTGGCCTGGATGGAAGCGGACGGAGTTGTCGGCATGCTCTCGGCCGACTTCATGACCGGCGACGAGCTCCTCCCCCTCGCCGAGCAGGTCCGTCCCGCCACCGACCAGGAGTGGGACGAGCTGGAGGTGGCGGCGTCGACTCCTCCCGCCCCACGCCCGGGTGAGGAGGTCGTGCTCAGCAAAGGTCTGCCGGGGTCGGGGTGGTGGCGGCTCTACCTCGAGCCGGACCCGCAGAGAAGCAAAGACGCGCCCCGCGGGTGGCAACTCGAGTACCGGTTCGGGACCCAGGGCGGCGGCAGCGCCTCCGGCCGGACAGATGACCTGACGGGAGACGCGATCTCCCTCCTCACCACCTTCAGCGATGGCTCCGGCCCCCAGCCCGCCACCTTCGTGATGGGATTGGCCCGTCCCGACGTGACCCGCGTGCTGCTCGCCCTGGGAGACGGGTCCACGGTCGAAGCCGACCTGAGCGGCGTCACCAGCACGGGCACCCGCTTCTACGTCGCAGTCCTCATCGACAGCGGCGACCCACTCGAGGTGGCGGCCTTTGACGACAACGGAGAGGCCGTCGGGCGGGTCCAGATCCCGGGGCAGGCGACCGAGACCGAAACGGAGACCGAGGGGGCGCCCGGCGTCGCCGAGGAGACCGAGACAGAGGGAGAGGGCTGACCGGGCAAAGGGGCCGGGAGCCAGAACGTCGATGCGGGTGAGGCGGCAAGGTGGATGGCTTGGTCCCATCGCTACCACCTTGCTCCTCCACCTCGCCCCCTTTTATACCGGCAACCGGAGCGCCGAGCGGGGGTGCTTTCCGGCGCACGGCCGTTGCTCAACGCAGCGGCCGCTGTCCTCGTGGTGGCGTTTGGAGCAGTCGTTCTCATGCGAGGCTCCCAGCCCAGCCAGGTAGCGGCGGCGCGCGGACCTGGTCGCCGATGTCCTTGCGCCCGCTCACCCCCCGTCACGACGCCGCCCGGCTGTGGACAGGAGTGGCGGCGATCATCTTCGCCCCGGGAGCCTCAGAGCCAAGCTGCCGGAGCCTCCATCGATCTGCACTGAGTGGGGGCGGTGAGCGTCTGGACAGGCGAGGAGATCGTGATCTGGGGTGGCACGACCGAGCCCCTCGCCGGGGTGGCGCACTCGCAGACGGCGCCAACTGCGTGATCGGATCGGGCTGAAGCTCCTGTCTTGCCCGCGTTGAAGGGCGCAGCTGCGCTGGACCACCGGCTCCTCCGCGGCCGTCCTCTCGGAGCTCGTAGGAAAATGACCGTCCTCCGACCGAGAGAGAGCCGACGCCTTGCGGCCTAGGAGGTCATCGAAGCTCAGGGCGTACAGACGAGTGCATTGGCCCTCCCGGGAATGCGCCGGTGATGCGGGCGACGACGCTGAAGGCGTCGGGGGAGACCTTGGACCGGTTGCTCGACTACTACGCCGGGCTGGCTGAGGACCAGCAGCGGCGGGACGGCGCTGGTCGGGGACCGGTCGACTACTACCTCGATCCGAAGGAGCCGCCGGGGCGGTGGTGGGGGGAGGGCTGCCCGGCGGTGGGCCTAGCGGGGGAGGTCGCCCCCGACCAGCTGCGGGCACTTCTCGTCGGCCGTGACCCCGGCACGGACCGGGTGCTGGGCCGGCGCTTCGGTGACAAGTCGGCGAGGGCGTATGACGCCACCTTCTCGGCGGCGAAGTCGGTGTCGTTGCTGTGGGCCCTGTCACCGGACCCGTGGGTGCGGGCCGAGGTGCTCGCCGCCCACGACACCGCCGTCGGTGTCGCGCTGTCGTGGCTGGAGCTCCATGGGGGTGTCACCCGCCGGGGGACCGACGGTGTCGACCAGGTCGACACCCAGGGACTGACGGTGGCGTTGTTCCGTCAGCACACCAGTCGCACCGCCGACCCCCAGCTCCACACGCATGCGATCGTGTGCGCCAAGGTGCAGGACCGCACCGGGAAGTGGTTGTCGCTCGACGCCCGGTTCCTCAAGCGTCAACAGCGCAGCATCGGTTGGCTCTACGACGCCGCCCTACGCACCGAGCTCACCGCCCGCCTCGACCTGGAGTGGGAGCCCGTCGTCGACGGCCGGTCCGACCTCGTCGCCGTGCCTGTCGAGTTGAGGGACCTGTTCTCCCAGCGGAGCGCACAGGTGGAGGCCCAGCTGGCGGAGGTGCTGCGGTGCTGGGTCGACGACCATGACGGCGCCGAACCCGCCCCTCGCACCGTCGCCCGCCTCGAACGCGCCGCCGTGCTCGACTCCCGGCCGACCAAGCAGACGGCCGGTGACCCCGACGCCCTACGAGCCGAGTGGTGCCAGCGCGCAGAGGCGGCCAACCTCACCCTCGCCGGGGCCGACGGTGACCGTCAGCTGCCGCGGACCGCCGGGTGGACGCGGGATGCGGTGGTCGAGGAGGCCCTGGCCCGGGTGAGCGAGCAGGGCTCGTCGTGGCTGACCGCAGACGTGGCCCGAGAGCTGAGCACCCTGGTGCCCCCCCACGCCGCTCCCTCCGCCGAGGCGTTGGTGGACCTGGTCGACGACCTCGCCGCCGAGGCGACCCGTCGGTGCGTCGAGCTGCACCCGGCGGCACCAGCCGGCACCAGGTGCCGCGCAGACGGACGTCCCATCACCGAAGCCGTCGTCGACCGCCTGCTCAGCACCCCCGCCGTGCTGGCCCAAGAGGCCCGCCTGTCCGACTGGGCGGCCACCGCAGCGCACGCCGGCCGACACCAGCCGGCACTCGACGACACCGGGTCACTCGATGACGAGCAGGCCGCTGCGGCAGCGGCGGTGGCCGGGTCGGCATCGCTGGTGCTCGTGGTCGGACCGGCGGGGACAGGCAAGACCCGCACCCTGGCCGCCGCAGTCAGCGACCTCCGGCAACAGGGCCGTCCCGTCCTGGGTCTGGCGCCCTCCGGGAAGGCGGCCGACGTGCTCGCCGCCGAGACGGGTTGCTCAGCGGTCACCCTCGCCAAGCTGCTCCACGACCCCGACCCTCGTGTCGCTGCTGGCACCACGGTGCTGCTCGACGAGGCAGGCATGGCTGCCACCGGCGACCTCGACCGCCTCGTCACCCTCGCCCGACACCGGGGCCTGCGCCTGGTGTGCGTCGGTGACCCCGACCAGCTCCCAGCCGTCGGGCGGGGCGGCATGTTCGCCTCCTGGTGCGACACCCTCCCCGCCCACCGCCTCGAACAGGTCCGGCGCTTCAGCGAGGCGTGGCAAGCCGACGCCAGCCGGGGCCTCCGGGCCGGTGAGCCCGAAGCCGTCACCGCCTACGCCGCCCACGGCCGACTGTTCTCGACCCACCCGGCGCTGGTGGCCGAGCGGGTCGCCCGCCGGTTCGAGGTGTTCGCCGCCGGCGGCGCCTCGGTGGCCGTCACCACCGCCAGCACCGCCACCGCCCGAGCCGTCAACCTCGCCATCCAACACCGGACCCGCACCTGGCACGCCAGGACCTCGGTACGCCTGGCCGACGGCACCCGCGCCTATCGGGGTGACCGGGTCGCCACCCGCCGCAACACCACCCTCGTCACCGACCAAGGTGCCCTCGTCCGCAACCGTCAGCAGTGGACGGTGACCGCCGTCGGCACCGACGGCTCCCTCACCGTCACCGACACGGGACGTGGCACTGCGACCCTCCCCGCCGACTACGTCCAGCGCAACGTCGAGCTGGGCTGGGCGGTCACCGGCTACGGCAACCAAGGGGTCACGCTCGACCACGCCATCTGCGTCGTCGAACCAGCCAGCACCAGAGCCGGCGTCTACGTCGGCATGACACGCGGACGCCACCACAACACCGCCTGGGTCGCCGACCCCACCAGCCTCGCCGACCCCGCCGAGGCGCTCACCGCCGTCCTGCAACGACCGGGCAACGCCGTCACCGCCCACGCCACCCGACAACGGCTCCACGACCAGCACGACCTGGCCGCGCCCGACGAGCCGCCAACGTCACCCCCGCCCGAGCCCCAGCGGCAGACAATCCGCCGCTCGGCCCCAGGCCTCGGCCTGTGAAGACACCGGTCTGCTGCAGCCGCTCGCCAGCGATGACATTCACCTCCCCCGGCGCCGCGTGGGGGGACCGGTTCCGATAGCAGGCGAGAGCAAGAGCTGACTCCGCAACCCACGACTGACCGGTTCTGGCGGCCAGAGCGGCGGTGGCGAGCATGAGGCACACGGCGACCGCCCTGAGAGAGGCGACGACGATCGGCAGCGGCAAGGCGTCGCCGAACTCCTGCTCGGTCGCCGGCGACGCAACGTCGGAGCTGGAGTGCTCTCGGCTGCTCGTCGGCCCGGCGGGAGCCCTGTTACGAGATCTGCCGGAGCACGAGATCTCGTCCTGCTCACGCGGCCTAGTGAGGTCCAAAGCCGACTCGGAAGGTCACTGCCATGTCATCAGCAGCGCACTCGGCCACCCCGCTCCTGGACGTCGCCGCCGTCGCCGACCGACTCGGCGTCAGCACCCGCCACGTCCGCCGCCTCATCTTCGAACGGCGGATCCCCTACATCAAATGGGGCCACCTGGTGCGCTTCGACGCAGAGGAGGTCGACGCCTGGATCGACGAGGCGCGGCGCCGGCCTCGGCCCCCATCGGGCCGACCGTAGGCTGCATAGGCGCTCGCCGGTCCGCCGCTCCACTCGACCGGTCTCCTTCCATGTCCCTGAGGGAGGTCGACGATGGCTCACGTCGAGCGACGGAGCTCCGGGCGTTGGCGGGCTCGCTACCGCACACCCGAGGGGCGGGAACGCTCTCGCACCTTTTCCCGCCGCATCGATGCGGAACGCTTCCTCGCAACCGTTGAGAGCGACAAGGCCCGAGACGTCTGGATCGATCCTTGGCTGGGACGCCGCACCTTCGGCGAGTTCGCCGTCGAGTGGCAGGGACTGCAGGTCCACAGGCCCACCACGGCCGCCCAGGTCGAGACGAACCTGCGCCGCCACGTGCTTCCTTACTTCGCGGATCGACCGCTCGTCTCCATCCGGCCTTCCGAGATCCAGGCATGGGTGAAGCACCGGTCGCAGGTCCTGGGACCGGCGACCGTCGAGGTCGTCTACCGCTACCTAGCCGCCATCTTTCGGGCTGCGGTGAAGGATCGCATCATCGCTCGCAGCCCCTGCGAGGACATCAAGCTCCCCAAGAAGTCACCAGCGCGAGTCAGCCCACTCGAGACCGAGCAGGTCCACGCGCTCGTCGCAACAGTGCCTGACCGGTACCGGGCGCTCGTCATCCTCGCCGCCGGCACCGGGCTGCGGCAGGGCGAGGCCTTCGGGCTCACGCTGCCGAGGCTCGACTTCCTCCGCCGCATCGTGCGCGTCGACCAGCAGCTGGTGCTCCTCGCCGGCCGGCCGCCCTACCTGGCACCTCCCAAGACCGACGCCAGCCACCGAACGATCCCGTTGCCGCAAGTCGTCCTCGACGTCCTGGCCGAGCACCTTGCTCACCACCCTGCCGACGAGGTCGACGGGCTCGGGCCGCTTGTCTTCAGAAGTGAGCATGGGAGGCCGCTCCTCCGCAACCGATTCAGCGACACCTGGCGGAAGTCGGTCCGAGCAGCCGGCCTGGCCGAGGGCACTGGCTTCCACGATCTTCGCCACTACTACGCCTCGCTCCTCATCCGTCACGGCGAGTCCGTCAAGGTCATCCAGCTGCGCCTGGGCCACGCCACCGCCAGCGAGACCCTCGACACCTACGGCCACCTCTGGCCCGACTCCGACGACCGCACACGACAAGCAGTCGATGCGGTGCTCGGCGCCCCGACACCCAGCGTCGACCGGGCAGCGGGTGCTGCACCGCTCGCGTAGGGCCGCACGCAGCGTGCTGGCCGTGTCCACCACCGCCCGCCCTTCGCCTGACCGCGCCGTCACGCCCGCGGCCTGGCCGCAGCCTGGGCGCAACCGAGAATGATGAAACTGCTGGTCAGGGGGTGTGGCGACGGTGAGCCGGCCTGTAGGCGGGGTTCTGTCCACCGGGCCCTTGCGGGGATCCGGATGGGTGGCCATCCATCTGTGCGGTCCACCTGGGGACATCGGCCGGGCCGGCCGTCCCACGTTTGACCTTGCTCCGGGTGGGGTTTGCCGAGCCACCCCGGTCACCCGGGGTGCTGGTGCGCTCTTACCGCACCGTTTCACCCTTGCCTGTGCGACTCGGTCGCCCGAGTCACCATCGGCGGTCTGTTCTCTGTGGCACTTTCCTGCGGGTCACCCCGACTGGCATCTCACCAGCACCCTGCCCTCTGGAGCCCCGACCTTCCTCGACACGATCGAGTCGTGCCGCGGCCACCCAGCCGGCTCACCGTCCCGGGAAGTCTCGCACGTCAGGCGGGAGGCGGGGGCGCCGATGCTGCGCCGACCTCACAGCTCGCCCCTCAGAACTCCAGGGCTGAGAGGTCGGGGTCCCAACCGGCGGCACGGCGGCGCGCCTCGAACCAGCGGGTCCGGTCGAGGCGGCGACCCGGCTCCACGGCGCCTGCAGGTGACCACGTGGCTGCCACGTCGTCCCATCCGGCCCAGGTCCCCACGGCCATCCCTGCGAGGAAGGCGGCCCCGAGCGTGGTCGCCTCCGGCACCGGGGACACCTCCACCGGCTTGCCCGAGGCGTCCGCCAGTGCCTGGATGAACGTCGGGTTGGCGCTCATCCCACCGTCCACCCGGAGGCTCGGGATCATCGCTCCGCCGTCGGTCTCTGCCGCCTCCACCAGGTCGGCGCCGCGCTGGGCGATGCCTTCCAACACCGCCCGCACCACCTGCGCCCGGGAGGTGCCGCGGGTGAGGCCGAGGAGCGCTCCCCGGGCCCCGTAGTCCCAGTCGGGGGTGCCGAGGCCGAGGAGGGAGGGGACGAACACGACCCCTCCGGCGTCGTCGCAGGACTGCGCGACCTCGTGCGACTGGGCTGCTGTCTCGAGGATCCCGAGGTCGTCCCGCAGCCACTCCACGGCGGTACCGGCGGAGAGCATGATGCCCTCGAGGCCCCACGTTGGTCTCCCCCCGTCCCGCCAGGTGACGATGGGGAACGTCCCGCCCGGCCCCCGGGTGGCGAAGTCGGGGCGCTCGGGCCCTGCGCACAGGTCGAGCATCCCCCCGGTGCCGAAGGTGATCTTCGCCAGCCCGGGCCGCACGCAGCCCTGGCCGACGAGGGACGCCTGCTGGTCGCCTGCGATGCCGGCGATCGGCGGCGCCCCCGGCAAAGCGGAGGCCTCGCCGGTGATGCCCGTCGAGTCGACGATCTCGGGGAGCATGCCGGTCGGGATCCGGAGCACCTGGAGCACGTGCTCGGACCAGCCGGACGCGTCGCCGTGGACCATGCCGGTGACGGCGGCGTTGCTGAGATCGGTGACGTGGGCGGTCCCGCCGGAGAGGGTCCAGGCGATCCAGGTGTCGACGGTCCCGAAGCAGAGGTCCCGGCTGCGATCAGGATCTGCCATGTCGAGCAGGAAACCGAGCTTGGTGGCCGAGGCGTTGGGCGCCACCCGCACCCCCTGGTCCTGCAGCATGAGGCACATCCCCGCCGTGCGCAGGTCCTGCCAGGAGATCCCGGGACCCACGGGCTCGCCGGTGGCCCGGTCCCACACGATCGTCGACGCCCGCTGCGCGGCGATCCCGACGGCGGCCACCGAGCCGACCTCGGCCAGGGCGGCGCGCCCCACCTCGAGGGCGGCCTCAGCCAAGGTTGCGGCGTCGAACTCGACGAAGCCGGGCTGCGGCGTGCTCGGGAGCACCTTGCGATGGTGCACGACGGGGATCGAGGCGTCGGGCCGCACGACGGCAGCCCGCACGCCGCTGGTGCCGACGTCGACCACGAGGATCCCGCTGCCAGTGCTCATGTCCGCTCCTGGCCTGCGGCCGGGCCGCTCGGGCCACGCTCGGTCCGCTCACTCATGTCGTCCGCTCCTGGCCTGCGGCAGGGCCGCTCGGGCCACGCTCGCTCCGCTCACTCATGTCGCCCGCTCCTGGCGTGCGGCCGGGCCGCTCGGGCCACGCTCGGTCCGCTCACTCATGTCGTCCGCTCCTGGCCTGCGGCCGGGCCGCTCGGGCCACGCTCGCTCCGCTCGCTCATGTCGTCCGCCCTCCGCTCCCCGGTCGGGCATCGGGCGAGCGGGCCTGCTTGCGGCCGGCGACGGCGCCGCCGGCCAGGCCGCAGCCGTAGGCGAGGAGGCCGTTGAACACGAGGTCGGGGACCGATGTGGGGTCGCCGTCGGCGCCCCGCACCACCAGCGCGACCCCCTGGATGGCGACGAAGGCGAGAAGGGCGGCCAACCCGCCGTTGGTGAAGGGGGCTGCAGCGGCCGAACGGGCGGCGACGAAGCCGCCGACGGCGAGGCCTGCGAGGACGAGGACGAACAACAAGGCCGTCACGGGGGACCCGTCGCCGTCATCGGCGACCTGTCGACTGACGAGCGCGAGCGGGAGGCAGAGGGCGATGGCGACGGCTGCACCGCGCGCCACGGCCGGGACCTCCACCACCCCGCCCGTGAAGCGATGGCGGGCGGGCGTCACGGCCGGCGAGGTTACCGTCGGGCGCAGCGGGAGCTCAGGTGCTCGGCCACGTGCCGGCACCGAAGGGTGAGGCCAGCCCGAGCTTGCCCGGGTTCAGGATCCCGTTCGGATCGAGTGCCGACTTCAGCGACTGGAGGACGCCCATGCCCCTGCCGAGCGCCTGGGCCATGAAGCGACCCCGGTTGAGGCCGATGCCGTGGTGGTGGCTCAGGGCGCCGCCGCCGGCGAGGGCAGCAGTGGTGGCCGCATCCCACGCCCGGACGTAGAACGCCTCCCGCTCGTCAGCCGGCGGGCGCCCGGCGAAGGAGAAGTAGAGGCAGCCGCCGTCGAGGTAGCTGTGGGACTGGTGGGCGGAGGCCGCCTTCATCCCGTCGATGCCCTGCAGTGCCGCGAGGACCGCCTCGTAGAGCGCGGGCAGCTTCGACCACGGTCCGGCGATCTCCATGGTGTCGACGACGAAGCCCTTGCGGGTCAGCGCCTCGAGGGCGGACACGTCGTTTCGGTGGCCCAACCAGCGGTCGACGAGGCCCACGTCCATGGGCGTGGCGGCGGCGCAGGCCTCGGCGACGACGGCCATCGTGGCGTCGACGAGCACGGGGTCGCCCTCGTCGAGCACGAGGAGCACGGCCTGCTCGCCGGTCGACCAGCTGCGGTCCGCCTCGATGGGGTCGTAGAGCCGGGCCACCGCCGGGGTGGCGCCTCGGCGGAGGATCGTGCGCAGACCGTCGATCCCCTCGCCGAAGGAGGGGAATGCGCACGCCGCCTTGCGGGTGGCGGTGGGCGCCGGGTGGCAGCGCAACCGGGCCGAGGTGATGACGCCGAGCGTGCCCTCTGAGCCGACGAAGACCTGGTTCAGGTCGGGTCCGGCTGCTGCCCGGGGGGCGCCGCCGGTGTGGACGGTGGTCCCGTCGGCCAGCACCACCTCGAGCGCCACCACCATGTCCTCGATCTTCCCGTAGCGGGTGGAGAGCTGGCCGGCGGAGCGACAGGCGAGCCAGCCCCCGACGGTCGAGAGCGCGATCGACTGCGGCCAGTGGCCGAGGGTCAGCCCGTGCGATGCCCGCAGCTCCTCCTCGAGCACGTCCCCGAAGGTCCCCGGCAGCACGTCGACGGTGCCGGAGACGGGGTCGACGGCGGTGATGCCCGACATGGCGGTCGTGTCCAGGACCACGCCGCCGTGGACGGGCACGCTGGCCCCGCTGACCCCGCTCCGTCCGCCCGCAGCGGTGAGGGGGACCCTCGCCTCGTTGCACAGCGCGACCACGGCGGCGACCTCGGCAGCGTCGGCGGGACGCACCACGGCCGACGGCAGTCCGGGGACGTCCCCCTCCAGCGCCCACGTCATGGCCAGGGGCCACCAGTCGCGGCCGGCCTCGGCCAGGGCCCGGGTATCGGAGACCTCCACCGCAGCGCACACCCCAGCGAGGCGGTCGAGGAAGGCGGCGTCGACCGGGACGGGCTCGGCCAGCAGGTGGCCGCTCGGCTCACCGTCGCCCTCGAGCGCGATGGGCGGGGTGATGGTGCCGGGGGCGGGGCGCAGGTCGGTCACGTCAGGCTCCGGTCGTGGTGGGTGTCGTGGTGCGAGGGAGGTCGGCGTCGGTTCGCTCCCGCTCGATGGAGGAGCGCAGCGCCTCGACCTCGGCGTCGATGCGGGCTTCGTCCCAGCCGAGGTCACCGGCCACGAGCCGGGCGGCGTCCTCGGCTGCGTCGGCGGTGGCGTCGCGAGCCTGCCAGCGGGCGGGGATCCGGCGGCTGAGCAGATCGTCGAGGCTGCCCACCATCTCGTAGCGAGCCGCGTAGAGCGCCTCCGCACGAGTGAAGGGCAGCGTTGGCACGAGGGGCAGGCCGAGTGAGGCGTCGCCGACGATCATGGCCGCCACCGCCCGGGCGTCACCCCCGTAGCGGCCGGCGAGCCGTGCCAGCTCGCCCTCCTCCACGCCGAGGCGCGCCGCCACGCCGTCCTCGAGGAGCTCGGCGTGACCCTCCGCCCCGTGCAGGCGCAACCTCCGGGTCCGGGACCGGCCACCGCGGCCGAGCACCTCGACGGCGGCATCGACGGTGTCGGCCGCCATCCTGCGGTAGGTGGTGAGCTTGCCGCCGGTCACGCTGATGACCCCGCTGGCCGACCGGTCGACCTTGTGGCGGCGAGACAGGTCCTTCGTCTTGGTCGTCTTCTCGGACGTGCTGGCGCCGCTCACGAGGGGGCGCAGCCCGGCCCAGGTGCCGACCACGTCCTCCTCGCTGAGGGGCTCGTTCAGGCTGGCGTTCATCGCGTCGAGCAGGTACCGCACGTCCTCGGCGGTACACGTCGGCTCGTCGATCGGGCCGTCGTAGTCGGTGTCGGTGGTGCCGATGTAGGTGCGGTCGCCCTGGGGGACCACGAAGACCGACCGGCGGTCCCTCGGCACCGGCACGACGGCGGCGATGTCGTTGCGCACCTTGTCCCATGGGACGGTGATGTGGATGCCCTTGGCCGGTCGGATGGTGGCGGGGTCGTGACCGAGGTCGAGGGCCGCCACCGCATCGCTCCACACGCCCCCGGCGTTGACGACGACCGCCGCCCGCACCGTGAACGGCTCACCCTCCGGCTCGTCCCGTCCCCGCATCGGCTGGATGGTGGCACCCGTGACGGTGCCGTCCGGTCCCTTCTCGAGCCCGACGACGGCCGTCCAGCTGGCGACGGCAGCGCCCAGGTCGGCGGCCGTCCTGGCCAGGGCGAGGGTGAGGCGGGCGTCGTCGGTCTGGGCGTCGTGGTAGATGAAGCCGCTCACGACCCGGTCCCGCCTGAGGGTCGGCATGTGGGCCACGGCCTCGTCGGCCGAGATCTGCTCGTGCAGCTTGCCGATGCGGGCGCCGCCCGTGAGGTCGTACATCCACAGCGCGCTGTTCAACGCCTTGGCCAGCTTCGGGTTGATGACACCGCCCTTGCCGAACACCGGGATCAGGAAGGGCAGCAACCGCACGAGGTGAGGCGCGGTGTGGCGCAGGCGCTGGCGCTCGGCGAGCGCCTCGTAGACGAGGCGGAACTCACGCTGCTGCAGGTAGCGCAGGCCGCCGTGCACGAGCTTGGACGACTTCGACGACGTGCCGCTGGCGAAGTCGTGGCGCTCGACGAGGCCGGTCCGCAACCCTCGGGCAGCAGCGTCGACGGCCACACCCGCACCGGTGATGCCACCACCCACAACGAGCACGTCGAGCGGCTCCTCGGCGAGGCGTCGCAGGGCTGCCGCACGGTCGAAGGCCATGCCACGAGCATGCCATCCGTGCGCGCGCTTCGATCAGACCTCGGTGACCAGCGGTGCGGGCGCCTGGAGCCTGGCGTCGGTCGCGCCGCCACCGCCCCCGGAGGACGCCGAAGCCTCCGTCGAGTGATCTGGACTGGCAATGCGCGGCGCACCATACTTTCCCCTTCGTGGCGCCCGTGGCGCTGCAGGCACGAGTCTCACCGCAAGGACGTGAACCCCTCCCATGAACCAGAACTGGCGCGAGCACGCCGCCTGCCAGGGCCTCGACCCGGAGATCTTCTACCCGGTCGAAGACGACGAGGCGGTTCCTGCCAAGGCCGTCTGCGCCGTGTGCCCGGTCAACGTCGCCTGCCTCGAGTACGCCCTCGGTGGACGGGAGCGGGACGGTGTGTGGGGCGGTGCCACCGAGCGTGAGCGGAGGCGGCTGGTGCGCCAGCGCCGCCGGACCGCCTGACCGGCGACGAGGTGGGGCCGGAGACCTTCGTCGAGCTCGGCGGTTGGCCCACCGTGCTCCGGGCACTGGTGGCGGGGGACGACCTCACCTCGGTGCAGTCCGCTGCTGCGCTGACCGAGGTGCTGGAAGGCGCAGCCACCCCGGCCCAGACGGCGGCGTTCATCATCGGGTTGCGCTGCAAGGGCGAGACGGTGGACGAGATGACAGGGCTCGTCCAGGCCATGATCAGCGCTGCGGTGCAGGTCCGCCTGCCGGCTGAGCTGAAGCCGGTCGACACCTGCGGCACCGGCGGTGCGCCCACCCGCCGGGCGCACGCCCTCAACGTGTCGACCATGGCGGCCCTCGTGATCGCCGGCGCCGGCGTCCCCGTGTGCAAGCACGGCGGTCGAGCCGCCAGCGCCACGAGCAGCTCAGCCGACCTGCTGGAGTCGCTCGGCGTGGCCATCGACCTCGGCGCCGGCGGCGTCGCCCGTTGCGTCACCGACGTCGGCATGGGTTTCTGCTTCGCCCCCCGCTTCCACGCCGCCATGCGCCACGCCGGACCCGTCCGTCGCGAGCTCGGCGTGCCCACCGTGTTCAACTTCCTCGGACCGCTCGCCAACCCGGCCGGGGTGAGGCGCCAGGTCGTGGGGGTGAGCGACCCGAGGATGGCTTCGACCATGGTCGGGGTGCTGCAGGGCAACGGGGCCGAGCGTGCGATGGTGGTCGCCGGCCACGACGGCCTCGACGAGCTCACCACGACGACGACCTCGAGCGTGCTCGAGCTGCGGGACGGGGAGGTCAGGTCCTACACGGTCGACCCCGTCGACCTCGGTCTGGCGCGCGCCGAACCCGGGGACCTGGCCGGCGGCGACCCCGCCGCCAACGCCGCCATCCTCGGGGAGCTCCTCGGTGGCGGCGGGGGCGCCCGCCGGGACATCGTCGTGCTCAACGCTGCGGCCGGCCTCCTCGTCGGCGGGCTGGTCGATCACCTCGCCGACGGGGTGGAGGCGGCGCAGGCGGCGCTCGACGACGGCAGGGCGGGCGCCGTCCTCCAGCACCTCGTGGCCACCTCCCAGGCGGCGGCGACCTGGGCGGCGAACCGCTGAGGGCGCCTGCCCCCGCCCCGCGTCATGCGGGGGAGTGCGGGGACCGCCCGGGCTTCGGACGGCTCTCCGGCGGCGTCGCCTGATGGGCCGGGTGCGTCAGGCGCGAGCCGACGACCTGCCCCGCCTGCAGGAGATCGAGGTGGCTGCAGGCGCGCTCTTCGCCGACGCGGGGATGCAGTCGGTGGCCGACGACGACCCGGCTTCGATCCTGGTGCTGACCGCCCACCAGGTCGGGGGCACAGCATGGGTCTCCGTGGACGAGGCGGACCGCCCCGTCGGCTACGCGCTCGCCCTCGAGGTCGACGGCCTGGGTCACCTCGAGCAGCTCTCCGTGGAGCCCTCCGCCGGCCGGCAGGGTCGCGGTGCCGCCCTCATCGGGGAGGTCGTCGCCTGGGCCGGGGCCAGGGGAGTGCCGGCCGTGACGCTGTCGACGTTCCTCGACGTGCCCTGGAACGCGCCCTACTACGAGCGCTTCGGCTTCGAGGTGCTGGCCGAGGAGGAGCTGACGCCAGGGCTGCTGGCCCTGCGGGAGCACGAGGTGGTCGCCGGTCTCGACGTCTCGCGGCGCGCCTTCATGCGCCGACCTGTCTGAGCGCAGCCGGCGAAGCCACCTCGATGTCGTGCCAGAGGAGGCGGATCCCCAGCCGGAACGGAGCACGGCACGGGCGTGCCTCACGAAGGTTCGGTGAAGACCCCGAGGGCGCGACCCAGGCTCCGTGAGAGATCCACCCGCTCGAGGTCGTGGTCCACCGGCCGAGCTCGCCCCGCTCGAACGGGTCATCGATGCGGTTGATGCGCTCGACGATCGTGGGGCGCTGCTCCAGCGAGGATGAGCGCCATGCCGACGATCGAGGCGCCGTTCACCGAGAGCGCCCCGACGTGCAGGGCCCATGAGTGCGATCCCGGGATCCGGTAGGGCACGGCGAGGATGTGGAACATCGCTGGGCCGGGGTGTCCACCCGTTTGCGGCTGAAGAGACCCGTCAGCACCGGGTGGCGGAGGACGTCGTCGGTCTTCGCCTCGATGGAGGCGAGGTCTCCGGAGGCGCAGCACCCGCCGTCCAGCTCCTGGACGGCCGTGATGACCGAGACGACCAACGGCACCGACGAGACGGCGAGGGCGGCCAGCGCAGACGACGGCCCTCATGACCGCCGAGGTGGCCATCGGAGGCTGCCACTCGTGTGGTGGCGTGGGACCGTGATCGTCGGCGACACCACTCCCGTCTGGCAGTCGGAGACGAGGTCCGTTCATCTGGGAGGGCGAGCTGGCGCGGGCGGCGCTCTGGTGGATCGGGCACGTGGAGGGATCCGTCCAGCGCGGTGCCGCCATGGCGGCCGTCGTGCTGCCTGCTGGCGCACGTCTGTGTCGGCTCCATGCACCGACCCTGTCCGACCTCAGCCGGCGAAGGCCACCTCGATGCGGAGCCCGAGGAGGCGGATCCCCGGCTCCGGCTCCCAGTCGAGCTCGGGCACCCGGTCGAACCCGAGCGCCTCGTAGAAGGCGAGGCCACCGAGGTTCTGGTCGATCGTGTGCAGGACCAACGACTCCTTGCCCTCCGAGGCGGCGCGGGCCGTGCACGCCTCGGTCAGGCGGCGACCGATGCCGCTGCGGTGGGCGCTCGGGTCGACGGCGAGCATGCGGATGCTGGCGGCGTGGGGGTCGGTGTGCTCGGCGAGGGGGTTCTCGGCATCGGAGACGTAGGTGACGCCCCCGACCACCCCACCACCATCGACCGCGACGAGCACCACGGCCTTGTCGGCGCGCGTTCCGACGTCGGCGAGCTCCTCCTCGTAGCGAGCCTCCAACGCCTCGTGCGACCCGCGGTAGGCGGCGAGGGTGAGGGCGGCGAGAGCCTCGTGCTCCTGCGACTGGATCTCCCTGATCTCCACCGTCAGCCCCCCAAGCTCCACATGGTCTCCAGGTCGTGCTTGCTGTAGGCCTGGAAGGCGATGAGCGTCCTCGTGTCGACGATCCCGTCGAGGGCCGCCAGCTGACCGGTGACGACCTCGGCCAGCTCGTCGTGGTGCCGCACCCGCACCACCGCCACGAGGTCGGCGTCACCTGCGGTGGAGTAGACCTCCGCCACCCCACCCACGTCCGCCAGCTCCTGTGCGAGGGCGGCGATCCGCCTCGGCTCCGCGTGGATCAAGACGAAGGCGGCGACCACGGGTGGAGGCTAGCGCTGGCGTGTGAGTACCTTGGGCCCCGCCGTCGCCTTGGCGGTCGGCTGGAACCGGGGTAGGGGCCAAAGGGCTGACGTGAGCTCCCCGTCGCAGCGCAGCACCCGCACGCGGTGCGCCTCTCGTTCCAGCCAGGCCGCCACGCAGGCCAGCTCGTCGGCCAGCTCGGTGGGCACGGGCCGTCCGGGGTCGCTGACGGCGCACCCCTGTCCGCCGTCGAAGGGCACGGCGGCGTCTCGGGGCCGGGCGGCGTCGCGGCCCAGGGTGGCCGCGTCGAGGAGCAGAGCGGCGTCGAAGGGCAGGGCGGCGTCGAGGGGGGCTGCGCCCCAGCTGCGGACGAGCCGGCCGGCGAACAGCTCGACCGTGCTGTCCGCCAGCTCGAGCACAAGGGTGCCGGTCCGGCGCAGCGCATCGAGGCGCCGCTGGCGACGGAGGGCCTCGGCCAGCGCAGAGGCGCGGTCGCGCACGTCGGCTGCCTCCTCGAACCGCCCGGTGGCGGCGAGCGCCTCCATCCGCGCCGCCAGGGGATCGAGCAGCAGCTGGGGCGAGGTGGTGAGGCCACGGACGACCTGGGCGACGACGGGTGCGTAGGCCTCCTCCGACAGCTCACCGTCGCAGGGGCACCTGGCCACGCCGATCTGGGCCGCCGCGCAAGGTGCCGCCCGGACCGCCCGGCGGCCGGGGTTGCCCGTGCAGCGGCGGATGGGGGTCGCCGTCTGGATCGCCTCGACCACCCGTCTGGCGGCACCGGTGGAGGAGAGGGGTCCGAGGTACAGGGCGCCGTCGTCCCGCACCACCCGCACGACCGAGAGCCTGGGGAAGCGCTCGCCCAGCGTGAGCTTGAGGTAGGCGTAGCGCTTCCAGGTGGTCGACTGGCGGTTGAACCGCGGCAGGAGCTGGTGGATGAGGCGGACCTCGAGGACCCCCGCCTCGAGCGGGTTGGCGGTGGTGACATGGTCGATCGCCACCGTCTCGCGGAGGAGCTGGCCGACCTTCCGCCGCTCCTCGCCTGAGAAGTATGAGCGGACCCGCGTCCTGAGGTTGCTGGCCTTGCCGACGTAGAGGGCCCGACCGCCGACGTCACGGAAGAGGTACACGCCGGGTGTGCGGGGGAGCCCGTCGGTGAGGCGGAGCTTGGCCAGCTGCGGATGCCCCTTGACCGTCGGCAGCTCGAGCAGGTCGTCGAGGCCGACGACGCCGAGGCTGCCGGCCCGCTCGAGGAGGGCGTGGAGGAGGTGCCCGGTGGCCAGGGCGTCGTCGAGGGCGCGGTGGGTCGGGCGGTGGGGGAGGCGGAGGTGCTCTGCGAGCGTGGAGAGCTTGCAGTTGCGCACCTCGTCGCCGAGCAGGCGGCGGGCCAAGGCGACGGTGTCGACGAAGCGGTGGGGAAGCCGGGGCCACCCGGCGCGCACCAGCGCGGCGTCGAGGAAGGCCCGGTCGAAGCGGACGTTGTGGCCGACCAGCGTGGCGCCGGCGGCGAACTCGAGGAACGTGGGGAGCACGGCGTCGACCCGGGGCGCAGGGCCGACCATGGAGGTGGTGATGCCGGTGAGCACGGTGATGGCAGGGGGTATGGCGACCCCGGGGTTGACGAGCGTGGAGAAGGTGCCGAGGCACTCCCCACCCCGGAGCTTGACGGCGCCGATCTCGGTGAGGGCGCACTCGTCGGGCGAGCCACCGGTCGTCTCGACGTCCACGACGACGAAGGTCACGTCGTGGAGGGGCGTGCCCATGTCGTCGAACGAGCGCTGGTGGAAGGTCACGACCGGACCGTAGCGAACACACGTTCGGCGAACAAGGGTTCCTTCGGCTTCCGGGGCCCGGGGGACGTCTGACCCGCCCGGCCGGTACGATCCGGCCGTGCCGACCCGCTACCGCTGCGGCGCCTGCGGCAACCTCACCCGCTTCGACGTGACCGCCGCAAGGCGCACCCGCTCCTTCCACCACTACACGGTGGGAGGCGACCTCACCGTCGAGGGCACCGAGGTCCTCGAAGAGCTCGTCGAGGAGGTCTCGTGCCGATGGTGCGGATCGGCCCGTGCCGTCGAGCCGATCGCCATCCCGGCCGACGGGTCAGGCACCGACGTGGGGTCGCCGGCCTGAGCACCCCCGACGCGCTCGTGCGGGCGGCGTGCGAGGCCGCAGTGGAGGTGGCGCGGGTCGGCCAGCGCGCCAGCCCCCCGATGCCCGTGCCACGGCCGTTGCGGCCTCTGCTCCGCTTCGCCCGGTTGCACGAACCGGCGCTGGCGACGGTCCGACGGGTCCTCGACGAGGACGAGGCCTTCCGACACCGGGTCGTCGACACCCTCGACGCCGCCGGCGTCCGGACGTCTCTCGACGAGGCATCGCTGCTCTTCCTCGAGCGTCCCGAGGGGTGGTCGGGTTCCCTCGCCGCCCTGGCCGAGGCAACGGAGGAGGCCGCCGCCGCCGCCACCGAGGCTCGGGCCGAGGGCATCGCCGCTCGACGTCTCGGCGTGGTGCAGGCGGCGCTCGACCGGGCAGAAGCCGCCCTCGACGGCGCCCGCCTCGAGGCTGAGGCCCTGCGCCGGCAGGTGGGTGAGGAGCGGCGGGCGAAGCGGGACGTCTCGTCGGACCTCGGTCGCCTCCGCAAGCGGCTGGAGGAGCTCGAAACCGAGCGGTCGCAGCTTCGTGCCGATCCTCCCCGAGGAGCCGGGGACAGGGCGGCCCTGGAGGCGGCCCTGGCCGCAGCCGAGGAGCGCGCCTTCCGGTCAGATGCGGCGGCCGAGGAGCTGCGCCGAGCGGCCGGTGCGGCCCCCCCAGCCATGCCGGCGGCGTCGGGGGCGGTCCCCGTCGTGGCGGGTGCACCATCGGTCGACCAGGCCGCGGCGATGACGGCCGTGAACGCTGCGGTCGACGCCGTGGGCGCTCTGGCCGAGGCGCTCGGACGTGCCGCTGCGGCCCTGGCCCCCGCCGATCCCGTGCAGGTCGTGTGGCCGCCGGACGGCAGCGTGGCACGGGTCGCCGACCGGTCGACCGGGGAGGCGCGAGCCGCCCGGCGCGCTGCGCCGAGAACACCTGCCCACCTCCCTCCCGGTGTCTTCGACGACACGGCGATGGCGGCCGATCACCTCCTGCGCCTGCCGGGCGTCCTCGTCCTCGTGGACGGCTACAACGTCACGATCAGCACCCGAGGAGATCTCACCCTCCCGGTGCAGCGCCGCTGGTTGGTCGACGCCGCCAGCGGCACCGCGGCCCGCACGGGTGCCGTGTTCGAGGTCGTCTTCGACGGTGCTGCGATCGGACGCCTGGCCGGCGGGGGCCGTGGGCTCGGCGTGCACGTCCGCTTCACGGCACCGGACGAGGAGGCGGACGACGTCGTGCTCGACCTCGTCCGCCACGCCCCCGGGGAGCGGCCCGTGGTGGTGGTGTCGGACGACCACCGGGTGCGAGACGGCGCCCGACGCCTCGGGGCCAACGTCCTCGGCGTCGCCCCGCTGGTCGAGGTGCTGCGCCGCTGACGACCCCCGAGCCGTTCCTGCGTCACCCGGTGGGCTGTCACAGAGCGTCGTTAGGTTGCCGCGCAGGCGGGATGACGACGACGAGGAGGCACCATGCGAGACGGCACCACCGGCACCACCGGCACCGGCGGCACCGGCGGCACCGGTGGCACGGAGGACGGGGATGAGCTCGGGCGGCGGCGGGTGGCCGACGAGGCGGCGGGGGGAGGGGCCGTGCTCACGATCGACTGCGGCACCTGTGAGCTCCACCACACCAGCGCCTGCGGTGACTGCGTGGTGAGCTTCGTGTGCGACCGGCCGTCGGGTGGCGCGGTGGTCATCGACGTGGCCGAGGCCAGGGCGATCCGGCTCCTCGGCACGGGCGGCCTGGTCCCCCAGCTCCGCCACCGCCGCCGCACCGGCTGACACCCCGGTGGCTCCGGGCGCTCCGGAAGCCGGCTGCTACGGTCCCGGCGGATCGCACCCGTGGGCCACCTCCTCGTCACCAACGACTTCCCGCCCAAGGTGGGGGGGATCCAGTCCTACCTCTGGGAGCTGTGGCGCCGCCTCCCGCCAGAGGAGTTCACCGTCCTCACCACGGCCCACCCACAGGCTGTCGGCTTCGATGCGGCGCAGCGCTTCGGGGTGGTGCGGGAGCAGTCCTCCGTGCTGTTGCCCACACCTGCGCTCGTGCGGCGGGTGCGGGCGCTCGCGATGGACGTGGGGGCAACGGGCGTGGTGCTCGACCCGGCCCTGCCGGTGGGCGCGATCGGCCCCCACATCGGCCTCCCCTACGCCCTCGTCCTGCACGGCGCCGAGGTCACCGTGCCCGGGCGGCTGCCCGGTTCGCGGGCCGTGTTGGCGCAGGTCCTGCGCGGCGCCCAGCTCATCGTCGCCGCCGGCTCCTACCCCCAGGCCGAGGCCGACCGCGCCGCCGGCCGGGCGCTGCCGACGGTCTGCGTCCCCCCGGGCGTGGACACCGACGTCTTCGTGCCGCTGGCGCCTGCCGACAAGGTGGCGGTCCGGGAGCGCCTCGGCCTCCCCGCCACCGGTCCGCTCGTGGTGTCGGTGAGCCGGCTCGTCCCCCGCAAGGGCATGGACGTGCTCATCCACGCTGCCGTCGCGCTCGAGCCGGACCGGCCCGGCCTGACGGTCGCCATCGCCGGCGGGGGTCGCGACGAGTCGCGCCTGCGGGCGCTGGTGGCGAAGACCGGCGCGCCGGTGCGGCTCCTCGGCAAGGTGCCGGGGGTCGACCTCCCGGACCTCTACGCCTGCGCAGATGTGTTCGCCATGCTGTGCCGCAACCGGTGGGGTGGCCTCGAGCAGGAGGGCTTTGGCATCGTGTTCGTCGAGGCGGCGGCAGCGGGTGTCCCTGCCGTCGCCGGTTCGAGCGGCGGTGCTGCCGACGCTGTCGTCGACGGCGAGACGGGCGTGGTGGTCGCACATCCCGACGATCCGCGAGCGGTCGCTCGCGCCCTCGCACCGCTGCTCGACGACCCTCCACGGCGGGCGGCCATGGGCGAGGCCGGGCGGCATCGGGCGGTGTCGAGCTTCACCTACGACCTGCTCGCCCGCCGGCTCCACGAAGCCCTCCGGCGGCTGGGATGATGCAGCGGTGCTGACCGGACGCGAGACCGTCGCGGCCACGTTCGCGGCCACCGCCCACCTGCACCGTGACCGGCCCGCCAGGATCGACGTGGCCGCCGACGGCGGGTACCGCAGGACGAGCTGGGGGAGCGTGGTCCGCACCGTCCGCCACGTCGCCCTCGCCCTCGCCGGTGACGGGATCGGGCCGGGCGTCCCCCTCCCCCTCGACCGGGCGGTGCCGCCTGCGCACCGGGCCGCCGTGCTCCTCGTCGCCGCCGCCACCGGCGCGGTGGTGACGGGCGGGTCCGACGGGCACCTCGAGCTCGACCTCGAGACGCTCGCGCTCGCCGGTGCCCTGCTGGACGAACGGCACCCAGATCGCTTCGAGGTGCTGGTGGCCCGTCGCGACCGGCACGAGGTGCTGCTCTGCGCAGGCGGCGTCGAGCACACCCACGCCTCGCTCCTCGTCGCAGCGCGCTCCTTCGCTCAGGGGGCGGGTGTCGGCCCGGGCGACGGGGTGTCGATCGAGCTCCGCCCCGGCACGGCCGTGGAGGCGGTGCTGGCCACGCTCGTCCCCGCCCTCACGGGGGCGACGGCGTGGACGTCGCGGGCAGGCCCCGAGCTCCCCGCGACCGACGCCGGCGTGACCTGGACCGTCTCCGACGTCCCGCCCCCGCCTGGACCCCCGCCCAGGCGGCGCAGGCTCGGTCGGCCCCGTCCCACCGGCGCACGGCACCTCCTGCTGCTCGGGGACGGCGGGGCGATGCAGCTCGCGGAGCCGTCGGTCCGAGTCGGTGCCGCCCTCTCCGTGGAGGCGGCGGGCGGCATCGTCACCGGGTTCGGACCGCCAGGCACCGTCGGCCGACCGCTCCCGGGGGTCAGCGTCACCGTCGACCGCGGCGAGGTGCTCGTCCGCTCGGGCGGCACCCCGCCGGGCGCGCCGGGGCTCCGGGCCGACGGCTGGCTGGCAACGGGTCGCCTCGGCAGCCTGCAGGGTGGAGCGCTGGTGCTCGAGCCGGCAGCCGCCCTGAGCGGCCAGGCGTGAGCGGACCCCCGGCGGGAGCGCGCCTCGTCACGGTCACGGTCGGCGTGACGGGCGCCTTCGCCGTCGCAGCCCTCACCGCAGCGGCCGTCCCGGTGCGGTTCGCCACCCCGGCGGCCGTGCTCGACGTCCTCCTCTTCGTCGTCGGCCTCGCCGCCTTCGCCGCTGCGCTGCTCCGGGCGGCGGGCAGGAGCCGCCACGAGGAGCTGTCGGTGTCGGGGCTGTTCCTCCTCACCGGCTGTGCCCCGCCGGGCGTCCGCCAGGTCCTCCTCGGGTGCGTCACCGCCCAGACCCTCGTCGCCTTCGCGACCGCCGCGCTGCGCCCCTTCACCCCGCTCGCCTTCGGCGTCCTCGTCCCCACCTTCGGCCTCGGCGCGTGCGGCCTGTGGGCGGCCCGGCACGGGGTGTTCCCGGCCAAGCCGGGGGCAGGCGCCGTCGGCCGTCCCGGCAGCCGGGCGCGATGACATCCCGCCCGGCTGGGGCGGGACCGTGGCCCGGGCCATGATGGTGCGACCGCAGTCCCTTCCGAGGAGGAGACGACGAAGGTGATGACCGACCAGGCCACCGAGCACACGAGGATCGCCGCACCACCCGACCGCTGCCTGGCGGTGGCGCTCGACATCGAGCGCTACCCGGAGTGGGCCCGGGACATCAAGCAGGCAGCGGTCGTCGATCGCGACACCGAGGGCCGGCCGGTTCGGGTGGACTACCGGGCGGCCGCCATGGGCCACAGCGCCCGCTACACCCTGCGCTACGACCACGCCACCCCGGGCACGCTCGCGTGGGTCCTCGAGCAGGGCGACGTCGTCCGCAAGCTCGACGGTGAGTACGTCTTCGAGGCGGTCGAAGGCAACCCCGAGGCCACCTTCGTCACCTACCACCTCGTGGTCGAGATGGCCGTGCCGCTGCCGGGCTTCATCAAGCGCCGGGCCGAGGGGAAGATCATGACGACCGCACTCGACGAGCTGAAGCGCCGGTGCGAAGCGGGGGACCCGCCCGCGTGAGCGCCTCGGCGCCTGCCCTCACCCTGGTGCTGCTCGGCACTGGCAAGGAAGGCGTCGGCAAGACACGACAGCGGCGCTGCGCTGACGCCGAAGGCAACGCCGCAGCAGCGGCAACGGCGTTGCGCTGACGTCGAAGGCAACGCCGCAGCGGCGGCAACGGCGCTGCGCTTGACGCCGAAGGCACCGCCGCCGTCATCCGGGACCTCCTGGGTCGCCGACATCGCGCTCTCCGAGGAGGCGTCGGGCCCGGCTCGGCCGCTCAGCTTGTGAGGTCCTCTGCCAGGAGCGGTGCCGGGGCCCCCGTGCCTACGATGCCGTGACCAGCTACCCCAGGAGGTGCCGTGGTCGCCATCACCGAGGCCGACATCCGCGAGCTCGCGGGCTACCGAGGAGAGGCCGGGCTCGTCACGTCGTGCTACCTCGACGTCGACGGCAGCCAGCACCCACGGTTCGACGGCGTCGTGCGCGAGCTCGATCTGCTGCTCCGTGACGCCCGGGTCCGCCACGGCGGCGACGGCTCCGTCTCCTCCGACCTCGAGCGCATGGAGGCGCACGTCCGGGCCGGCTTCGACCGGTCCAACGTGCGCGGCCTCGCCATGTTCTCCTCCACCGCCAACGGCTTCTGGCGGGTGGTCGAGCTCCCGGTGCGGGTGCGAAGCCAGGTGTCGGTGAACCACACGCCGGCCGTGCGCCAGCTGGAGAGCGTGGTTGACGAGTACGAGCGCTTCGGCGTGCTCCTCGTCGACCGCCAGCGTGCCCGGATGTTCCTCTTCGAGCTCGGCCAGCTGATCGACTCGAGCGAGCTCTTCGAGCAGCTCCCGCGTGGCGACGACGACGACCACAGCTACACGAAGGACCACGGGGCCAGCCACACCGCGGCCCTCCTCCACCAGCACCTCCGCCACGCAGCCGCCGTCGCCTTCGAGGTCTTCCAGGGCAAGGGCTACGACCGGCTGATCGTGAGCTCGCCCGACGAGCTCGGCACCGACCTCGTCCACGCCCTGCACCCCTACCTCCAGGAGCGCCTCGAGGCTCGCTGCAACATCCCCGTCGGGTCGTCCGAGGCGGTGATCCGGGCTGCTGCGCTCCAGGTCGAGGCCGAGGTCGAACGACGCAAGGAGGCGGAGCTGGTCGAGCGCCTCCGTGAGGCGTCCGGTGGTGGGCGCAAGGCGGTGACCGGCCTCGACGCCACCCTCCAGGCGATCGTCGAGCGGCGGGTCGAGACCCTCCTCGTCTCCCACGGCTACGAGGCGCCCGGTTGGCGCTGCCTGGCCTGCGGCCACATCGCTGCCGTCGGGCGGGGGTGCCCGGTGTGCCAGTCGGAGATGGTGCAGGTGGACGACGTGATCGAAGAGGCCGTGGAGGAGGCCCTCAACCAGTCGTGCGAGGTCGAGATCTGCGTGGGCAACGCCGACCTCGACGTCCTCGGCCGGATCGGCGCACTGCTCCGCTACTGACAGACCGGGTGCGGGCGCCCCGTAGCCTCCTGTCGTGACGACGCCCTCCACCCCGGCAGCGCCCACCGTCGGCCTCGACGTCGGCGGCACCAAGGTCCTCGGCGTGGTGATCGACAGCGGTGGCGCGGTCCTCGCCGAGCACCGGGAGCCCACCCCGGTCGGTGGCGAGGCGGTGCTGGCGGCGATGGTGGAGACGGCCCTGCACCTGCAGGCCAAGGTGCCGGGGGTGGTCGCCCTCGGGGTCGGGCTCCCCGGCCTCGTCGACCGCCAGGGCAACCTGCGCTTCGCCCCCAACCTGCCGGGTGTGGTCGAGCTGCCGGCGGCTTCTCGCCTCGAGGAGCTGACGGGGCTTCCCGTGCGGGTGGACAACGACGCCACCTGTGCGCTGTGGGGCGAGCACGTCGCAGGTGTGGCGAGGGGGGCCGACGACGTGCTGCTCGTCACGCTCGGCACCGGGATCGGTGGCGGGTTGCTCCTCGACGGTCGCCTCGTGCGCGGCAGGAACGGCTTCGCCGGGGAGCCGGGCCACATGGTGGTCGACGCCGACGGCGTCCCCTGCCCGTGCGGGCGCCGAGGGTGCTGGGAGCGCTACGCCTCGGGGAGCGGGCTCGGGCGCATGGGGCGGGAGGCGGCCGAGCGGGGCTCGGGCCGCCGCCTGCTCGAGCTCGCCGGGGGTGACCCCAACGAGGTGCGGGGCGAGCACGTCACGCAGGCGGCAGCAGAGGGTGACCCCAACGCCGAGGCGGTGCTCGGCCACTTCGCCGGCTGGTTCGCCATGGGGCTCGCCAACCTGGTGGCGATCGTCGACGTCGGGACCTGCGTCATCGGCGGCGGTCTGGTGGAGGCCGGGGACACCCTCCTCGACCCGGTGCGCGAGGCGATGGGGGCGAGCCTGCTCGGCGGCTCGCACCGACCCCCGGTGACGATCCTCGCCGCCGGCCTCGGCGAGCACGCCGGAGCCGTGGGAGCGGCCCACCTCGCACGCGAGGTCATCAAAGTCTGAGGCCGGCGTGCCCGTGCCCGTCAGCCGGTTCTGGTGCCCGACACCCGCGGTCCTGGCCCCCGCCCGAGGCAGCGCCCGGCACGGGTACGTCAGTGCGGCACGAACCTCGCCCGGCTCTGCTCGATCTCCACCCACGCTTCGCTGGCATCGAGGAAGTCCTCGGTCGTGGCGTGCTTGTGCGGCTCGAGCATCTTGTAGACGTCGAAGAAGTGCTTGATCTCGTCGAGCAGCTGCGACGGCACGTCCGTGATGTCGCTGACGTTGTCCCAGCGGACGTCGTGGGCGGGGACGCAGAGCAGCTTGGCGTCCGGCCCCTTGTCGTCCTCCATCTTCAGCATCCCGACCGGTCGGGCGGTGACCCAGCAACCCGGGAAGGTCGGGTCGTCGAGCAGGACGAGGGCATCGAGGGGGTCGCCGTCCTCGGCCAACGTGTCGGGCACGAAGCCGTAGTCCGCCGGGTAGACGGTGGCCGAGAACAGGCGGCGGTCGAGGCGTATGACACCTGTGTCGTGGTCCATCTCGTACTTGTTCCTGCTGCCGCGGGGGATCTCGACGACGATGTCGATGGTGCGATCGGTCACCGGTGCATGATCCCCCCGATCGACGGCCGCAACCTCATCGCACCTGACGGCTGCACCGCCTGTCGGCCGCTGGCCGGGCGCATCGCACCCGCTGGCCGCACCAACGGTGGAACTAGCCTGCGGCGATGGAGTTCCGTCGCATCACGTCGCTGCCGCCGTACGTGTTCACGATCATCGACGGGCTGAAGAAGGAGGCGAGGCGCGCGGGCCAGGACGTCGTCGACCTCGGGTTCGGGAACCCGGACCTCCCCTCGCCCGACATCGCCGTGGAGAAGCTCGCCGAGGCCGCCCACAACGCACGGAACCACCGCTACTCGGCAAGTCGCGGCATCCCCAAGCTGCGTGAGGCCTTCGCCGCCAGGTACGAGCGCCAGCTCGGCGTGGTCCTCGACCCCGAGACCGAGGTGATCAACACGATCGGCGCCAAGGAGGGCTTCAGCCACCTCATGTGGACCCTCCTCGCACCTGGGGACGCGGCGCTCGTGCCCTCGCCCTCCTACCCGATCCACATCTACGGCCCCCTCTTCGCGGGTGCCGACGTCCGCGAGATGCCGCTCGGCCTCCCGCTCGACGGCACCGCTGCCGGTCGCGATCCCCAGGACGACTTCTTCGACGTGCTCCTCGAGCGCTACGAGTACTCCTGGCCCAAGCCGAAGGTGATCGTGCTGTCGTTCCCGCACAACCCGACGACCACCTGCGTCGACCTGCCCTTCATGCAGAAGGTGGTGGACTTCGCCCGGGAGCACGACGTGGTCGTCGTCCACGACTTCGCGTACGCCGACCTCGGCTTCGACGGCTACCGCCCGCCGTCGATCCTCCAGGCGGAGGGTGCGAAGGAGTGCGCGGTCGAGCTCTGGTCGATGACGAAGTCCTTCTCGATGGCCGGGTGGCGGGTGGCGTTCATGGCCGGCAACCCCGAGGTGGTCGCCGCCCTCGGGAAGTTGAAGAGCTACCTCGACTACGGCACCTTCCAGCCCATCCAGATCGCCGCGACGGTGACCATGAACGAGGCGCCCGACTACCCGGACCACGTGCGCGAGATCTACACGGCCAGGCGCGACGCCCTGTGCGACGGGCTCAACCGCATCGGCTGGCCGGTGGCCAAGCCTCGGGGGACGATGTTCGTCTGGGCACCGATCCCCGAGCCGTACCGCGAGATGGGCTCCGTCGAGTTCGCCAGCTTCCTCATCCGCGAGGCCCAGGTGGCGACCTCCCCAGGTGTCGGGTTCGGGCCGGGCGGCGACGGCCACGTCCGGTTCGCGCTCATCGAGAACGAGAAGCGCATCCAGCAGGCGGTCCGCAACCTGCGACGGGCCCTCCCGAAGCTCTAGCTCATCAGGTGGCTGCGGGCGGCACCGCCAGCAGCCCCTCGAGGCAGAAGGCGACGGCGGCGTCGGCCACGTCGGCGCCCCGCTCACCCCGCTCGTGGATGAAGACCCGCGCCAGCTGGTTCGTCACGCCGAGCACGGCGTTGGTGAGGACCTCCGGGTCGCCGTCGCGGATCCGGCCCTCGACGATGCCCTCCCTGATGTGGCGGACGGCGTCGGCCGCCGCCACCTCGCCCCCCTTGCGCAGCGCGGGAGCGAAGCGCTCCTCGGTGGCGGCGAACTGGAAGAGGTTGAAGACGTTGCGATGCTCGTCGAGCCACGCCATCGACGACCGGATCCCGAGCTCGATGCGCCGGAGCGGGTCGGGCTCGGAGCCGATCTCCTGGCTCTGGGCCCTCCGCAGCGCCTGCTGCGCCTCCCGCAGGATCTCAAGGAAGAGCTCCTCCTTCGAGGAGAAGTACCAGTAGAAGACGCCCTTGCCGACCCCGATGCCGTGCACGATCTCGGCCACGGAGGTGGGGTGGTAGCCCTGCTCGGCGAAGCGGAGCGTGGCGAAGTCCATCAGCTGGCGGCGCCGCTCGTGGCCACGGGCGGTGAGGCGGCGCTCCTCGACGACGGGCCGCTCCACGGAGGGAAGGTACGGGGCACTTGACCGGTCGGTCAAGAACACAGCGGCCCCTCGGAGCAGGCCCCGCCCGGGCGCATCGGGCTAACGTCGGCGCCGTGACCTACTGGATCCTGAAGGCGGTGCTGACGCCCCTGCTCCGGTTCTTCTACCGGGTCCGGGTGGAGGGCATCGAGCACCTCCCCGCCACCGGGGGGGTCATCCTGGCCAGCAACCACGTGTCGTTCTCCGACTCCGTGTTCCTGCCCTTGGTGGTGGACCGTCGAGTCACCTTCGTGGCCAAGGCCGAGTACTTCGACGACCCGAAGACCGCATGGATCTTCCGGGCCCTCGGGCAGATCCCGATCAAGCGCAGCGGCGGATCGGCCTCCCAAGGCGCCCTCGACGCCGCCTCGGACGTGCTCCAGGCGGGGGGCCTGTTCGGCATCTACCCGGAGGGGACCCGGTCGCCCGACGGCCGGCTCTACCGGGGTCGCACGGGGGTTGCCCGCCTCGCCCTGTCGAACCACGTCCCGGTCGTGGCCGTGGCCATGGTCGGGACGCGTGAGGCCCAGCCCATCGGTCAGGTCCGACCGAACCCCTTCCGCCCCGTGACGGTCAGGTTCTCCCGCCCGCTCGACTTCCGACGCCACGAGGCCCGGGCCGAGGACCCCACGGTGCTGCGCCGGATCACCGACGAGATCATGTTCGAGCTCACGTCCCTCTCGGGTCAGGCGTACGTGGACCACTACGCCAAGCGCAACGACCCTGAGGCCGTCCCGCCGGTCGAGTCGACGCCCATCCTCACCACCCCGATCCGTCCGATCGCCGTCCCGGGTGAGGGCGTGCGCCACGGTGCCGGTTCAGCAGACGAGCGGGCCGCAGCCGTCGGCTAGCGGGGGCCCCCCGCTTCTCTGGGTGGTCGCCCGCCCGAAACGGGCAGTTCATGAAAAATCCGTAGCCTGGCGGGCATGGAGACCTATGTCGTCCGCGTCTGGATGCCCGATCGGCCGGGGGCGCTCGGCCAGGTAGCGAGTCGCATCGGTGCCGTGCGCGGCGACGTCGTCGGCATCGACATCCTCGAGCGGGGTGCCGGTCGGGCCATCGACGAGCTGGTCGTCAGGCTGCCCGACGCCTCGCTCCTCGGGTTGCTCGTGGCCGAGATCAAGGCGGTGGACGGGGTCGACGTGGAGGACGTGCGACCGGCGTCCGATGCGCTCCGTGACCCTCGCCTCGACGCACTCGAGACGGCGGCCATGCTCGTCGGTGCCGCCACCGGTGTAGAGCTGCTGGCCGCCCTCGTCGACCACGCCCAGCGGGACTTCGCCGCCGACTGGGCGGCGGTCGTCGACCTCGCCGAGGTCGGGGTGCGGGCATCGGTCGGTGTGACACCCTCTCCCGCGTGGCTCGACGCGTTCGTGGAGGGGAGCCGCTCGTCGGCCAGGGTGGCGGCGGGGGAGACGGGCCCAGATGACGTGGCCTGGGCGCCGCTCCCCTCCGCCCGGTTCAGCCTGGTCATCGGCCGGAGCGGCCGCCCGCTCCGGGCGAGGGAGCGTCGGCAGGTCGCAGCGCTGGCTCGCATCGCCGACACCCGCTTGGTCGAGGTGTGCGCCTCCGACGCCAGGCTCGGCCATCCGGGTCGAACCGGGGCGGCGACCATCCCCGCCCCCTGAGGCACCCCGAGCGGGAGCTGGCGAACCGCGGCGCTGCGGCCGTCCTCTCACGTGGAGCAGCGGGCCACATCTCCGCCCAGCGAGCTCGCCGGGCGCTGCCCGCTACGGTTCGCCGCCGTGGCCGTGGTGATCGCCGTCGACGCCGGGACGACCGGCGTCCGCTCGTTCGCCGTCGACGAGGCCGGGCGGCCCGTCGGCTGGTCGTACCGGGAGTTCGCCCAGCACTACCCGCGTCCAGGCTGGGTCGAGCACGACGCCGACGAGATCTGGTCGGCCGTGCAGACGACGTTGGCCGAGCTGGCGGCCACCCTCGACCAGCCGGTGGCCGCCCTCGGCATCACCGACCAACGGGAGACGGTGGTGGCCTGGGACCGCCGGACCGGCAGGCCCCGGCACCGGGCGATCGTGTGGCAGGACCGCCGGACCGCCGATCGCTGTGCCCAGCTCGAGGCGGCGGGCCACCTGCCGCTCGTCAGGGCCCGCACCGGCCTCGTCCTCGACCCGTACTTCAGCGCCACCAAGGCTGCCTGGCTGGTGGAGGAAGGTGACGTCGAAGTGGACGCCGACCTCGCCATCGGGACCGTCGACGCATGGCTCCTTTGGCAGCTGACCGGTGGCGCAGCGTTCGCCACCGACGTCTCCAACGCCAGCCGGACGTCGCTGCTCGACATCAACGCGCTCTCGTGGTCCGACGAGCTCTGCGACCTGTTCCACGTGCCTCGCTCGGCGCTGCCCGAGGTCAGACCCTCGAGCGGGCGCTTCGGGGTCACGGTCGAGGGGGTGGGGGTGGCTCCGGGCACTCCGGTCAGCGGGATCGCCGGGGACCAGCAGGCGGCCCTCTTCGGTCAGGCGTGCACGGAGTCGGGCATGACGAAGAACACCTACGGCACCGGCAGCTTCGTGCTCATGAACGTCGGCGAACAGGTGCCCGAACCGGTGCCGGGCCTGCTCACCACGGTGGCCTGGAGCATCGGCGGTCGTGGTGCCACCTACGCGCTCGAAGGCTCCATCTTCGCCACCGGCGCCGCCGTCCAGTGGCTGCGCGACGGCATCGGGATCATCGGCGACGCGGCGGCCAGCGAGGCGTTGGCCGCCTCCGTCCCCGACACGGGCGGTGCGTACGTGGTGCCTGCGTTCGCCGGGCTGGGAAGCCCGTGGTGGGACCCCTACGCCCGAGGTGCCGTGCTCGGCATCACCCGCGGGACCACCGCCGCCCACCTCGCACGGGCCACCCTCGAGTCGATCGCCTACCAGACCCGTGACGTGGTCGAGGCCATGAGCGAGGCCTCCGGTCACCCGATCACCTCGCTGCGGGCCGACGGAGGAGCTGCCGCCAACGACCTGCTGCTCCAGCTCCAGGCCGACCAGCTCCAGGTCCCCGTGGCCCGCCCGGCGGTGCAGGAGACCACGGCGCTCGGTGCTGCCTGGCTGGCCGGCCTGGCAGAGGGGGTGTGGTCGAGCCTGGCCGACGTCGGCCAGCAGTGGACCCTCGACCGCCAGTTCGAGCCGGCCGCCCCTCCAGCCGCAGCCGATCGTGCCTGGAAGGGTTGGCGTCGAGCCGTCGAGCGCTCCCTCGCCTGGGAGACCTGACCGCTCCGAGGGCGACCGGCCCGAGGGCGCGCCAAGGGGACGTGCCCAGCAGGGTGACGACGCCTCCGCCGACGACGGACGGCGGCACCTCAGGGCAGGTGCACGACCTCGGCCCGAACGTGGGCGACGCCGGCTCCGATCGTGCCGAGCTCGGCGGCGACCGCCCGGGAGAGGTCGAGCACCCGCCCCGAGACGAAGGGCCCTCGGTCGTTGACGAGCACCAGCACGGACCGGCCGCCGCGGGTGACGAGGAGCACCGTCCCGAGCGGCAGCTCCTTCGATGCCACCGTCCAGCCCTGCTGGTCGAACACCGCACCACTCGCCGTCGGCCGACCGTCGAAGCCGGGGCCGTACCAGGAAGCCATCCCCTCGACCACGCTGCCGGTGCGGGTCGCCCCTGCAGGCACGTCGGGCATGGGCCCGAACCGGTGGCGCTCCATCAGGCCTGCTTCGGCGGCGGTCGCGCGAGCAACCCGGTCGAGGTGACGTCCGGTGTCGCCGCCGGGGGACGACTCGGTTCCTCTCTCCCTGGTGGGACCCGCCGCAGGGTCCCTGCCGACCGCCCCCGCCGCCTCGGCCACCCTCCGGGCCTGCGCCGCCGCCGCCTCCCCCTCGAGCCCTTCCTGCTGCACCTGCTCCTGCTGCGCCCGCTCCTCGAGCTCCCCCCGCTGCGCACGTTCCTGCTGCGCCACCTCCTGACGCGCCTGCACCTGACGCGCCTGTTCCTCCTCGGCCAGGCGCCTGGTCAGGGCGTTGCGCTCCTCCTCGGCCCGCGCACCGGCGGTGCGCTCGTCGATCACCTCGATGCGCGACTCGAGCTCCTCGCGAGCCGCCGCCAGCTCCACCGCCACTCGCCGGGTCTCCCCCAGCGCCACCTCGGCGGACTGGCGCCGGGCTCCGGCTGTGGCTGCGGCGGCGCCCGCGACCTCGACCACGGCCCGGTCGATGTCGTGGACCACCTCGGCGAACACGCCGCCCCGAACCCGGGCGGCTGCTGTCGACGAGCCGTCGTGGACGAACGCCTCGACCGCATGGGCGATGAGCGTCTGCCCGGCCTCGGCGGCGGCAGCCTGCGCCACTCCCTCCTGCTGTCGGGCGGTCACCAAGCGGGCGTGGGCGCCCTCGGCCCGGTCCGTCAACGTCGCGATGCGGGTGAGGAGCTCGCCTCGGGCCACCCGGAGCGCCGCTCCCGTCGCAGCGAGCCCATCCACCGCCGGGCCGGCGGGGGGCGGCGGCTGCTCGGCCCCCACGGTCGCCGGGGCGGACGTCGACAGGGCGAGCACCAGGCCGAGCACCACGGCGAGCCGTCGACCCCTCATCGCTAGGGTGTCGGCAGCGGGTCATCTGCCCTTGATGGCCGGGTGGAGGAGACGTCCATGCGAGTCGGGGTGCTCACGGGGGGCGGCGACTGCCCGGGCCTGAACGCGGTCATCCGGGCGATCGTCCGCAAGGGCGAGCGGATCTACGGGGACGAGCTCGTCGGCTTCCTCGACGGATGGCGGGGCGTGATCGACGGGCGTTCGACCCCACTCGACGTCGAGGTCATGCGTGGCACCCTGCCGAGGGGCGGCACCGTCATCGGCACCTCCAGGACGAACCCGTACAAGGTCGAGGGCGGGGTCGAGGCGTGCCGGGCGACCCTGCGCGACCTCGGGATCGACGCGCTCGTTGCCATCGGGGGCGAGGACACCCTCGGCGTGGCGAACAGGCTCCACCAGGAGGGGGTGGCGGTGGTCGGTGTGCCCAAGACCATCGACAACGACCTCTCCGCCACCGACGTCACCTTCGGCTTCCACACCGCGGTGCAGATCGCCACCGACGCCATCGACCGGCTCCACACGACCGCCGAGAGCCACGACCGGGTCATCGTGTGCGAGGTCATGGGGCGTCACGCCGGCCACATCGCCCTCTACGCCGGCATCGCAGGTGGCGCCTCGATGATCCTCGTCCCCGAGGAGCCATTCGACATCGTCGAGGTGTGCACCCGGCTGAAGGCCCGCCACGAGAAGGGTCGCTTCGCCTCGATCGTGGTGGTGGCCGAGGGGGCGCAGCCGAAGGAGGGCAGCCTCGTGCTGCAAGACGCCGAGGTCGACGCCTTCGGGCACGTCAAGCTGGGGGGCATCGCCCAGGTCCTGGCCGACCAGATCGAGGCGGGGACCGGGTTCGAGACCCGCGTGACGATCCTCGGCCACGTCCAGCGGGGCGGGACGCCGACGGCCTTCGACCGGGTGCTGTCGACCCGCTTCGGCATCGCCGCCATCGACGCCGTGCACGACGGGGCGTTCGGTCAGATGGTGTCGAGCAAGGGCGACGCCATCGTCCGGGTGCCGCTCGCAGACGCCGTCGGCGAGCTGAAGACCATGGACCCCGACCTGTACCACGAGGTGGCCGAGGTGTTCTTCGGCTAGCAGGCGTTCTTCGGCGAGCAGGCGTTCTTCGGCGAGCAGGTCTTCTTCGGCGAGCCGGTGTTCTACGGCGAGCCGGTGTTCTCCGGTGCCGAGGTGCTCGTCGGCTCGTGCTGGGCCTCTGCGGGCGAGGCGATCTCGGTCGTGGTGCTCTCGCGGAAGACGTCGGGCTCGATGTAGATCATGCGAGCGCTCGGGACGGCGGCCCGGATCCGCCCCTCGGTGGCGTTGACGGCCTGGACCACCTCGTTGAACGACAGCTGGGGCTGCAGCTCGACCTTGGCCCCCACGAGGAGCTCCTCGGGCCCGATGTGCTGGGTCCGGAGGTGGATGAGCCGTCGGACCTCGGGCGACGCCTCCACCGCGGTGCGGATGGCCCCCTCGTCGGCGGGGGTGGCCCTCTCCCCGAGGAGCAGGCTCTTCATCTCGACGGCGAGCAGGACGGCGATGGCGATGAGGAGCACGCCGATGGCCAGGCTCCCCATGGCGTCCCACCGGGGGTCCCCCGTCAGCTCGGCCAGGCCGACGCCGATCAGTGCGAGGAACAGGCCGATCTCGGCACCGAGGTCCTCGAGCAGCACGACGGGCAGCTCGGGGCTCTTGGAGTGGCGGACGAAGGACCACCACGACTCACCCCGCCGGGAGAGGTTCGCCTCCCTGACCGCCGTGCGGAGGGACAGGCTCTCCACGATGATGGCGAACACGAGGATGCCGACCGCCACGAGGGGCGACTCGAGCTCGTGGGGCTCGGAGAGCTTCTGGTAGCCCTCGTAGGCCGCGAACACCCCCCCGAAGCTGAACAGCACGAGGGCGACCACGAAGGCCCAGAAGTAGCGCTCCCGCCCGTACCCGAAGGGGTGGTCGGGCGTCGCCGCCTTGGCGGCGCGACTGCCTCCGAGGATGAGCAGCGCTTGGTTGCCGGAGTCGGCGACGGAGTGCACCGACTCGGCCAGCATCGAGGCGGCACCGGTGATGGTGAAGCCGACGAACTTGGCGATGGCAATGCCGAGGTTCGCCACGAGGGCGGCGATGATGGCCTTGCGGCTCCCGTGCTGCACCGGCGGATGGTAGCGAGGGACGGGCGGGGGCAGGCTCACCGTCGTGGCACCGGCAGGCGGGAAGGCAGCGGCGTGGAGCGAAGGCGGTCCGCGCCTGGGCGCGGCCGCGGCTGAGGCAGCGCAGCGCTGCGTGGCCGGCGGCCTTCGGCGGGCCGGCCTCGGGCCAGGCGATCGAGTGCTGGTCTGCCTCCCGCCCTCACCCGAGGTCGTGGTGCTTGCCATGGGGGCGGCGCGGTCGGGGGTGGTGCCGGTGATGGTGAACCCCGCCCTCCTCCCGCACGAGCGGGCGGTGGTGGAGTCCGACATCGACCCGGGGCTCGTCGTCGACGGTCCCCGTTCGGCGGCAGCGCTCCTCGCCGGCCGGCCGACGGCGCTGGCCGACGTCCCGCTCGTCCGGCCGATGCACCTGACGTCGGGGACGACGGGTCGGCCGAAGGGGGTGTGGTCGGGCGCGCCCGACGAGCTGGCCGGTGCAGCGTGGGTCGACGAGGAGACCGAGCTGTGGGGCTTCGCCGCCGACGACACCCACCTCGTGTGCGGGCAGCTGCACCACTCGGCGCCGCTCCGCTTCGCGGCGATGACGCTCCTCGCCGGGGGAGACGTCGTCGTCCCGGGCACCTTCGACCCCGCCACGTTCGCCACCAGCCTCGCCGCCGGGGTGACGACGACCTTCGTCGTCCCCGCCCACCTGCAGCGGCTGCTGGGGCCGGGTTCAGCCGGCGCCGCCGAGTTCGACACCTCGTCGCTCCGCCTCGTCGCCCATGCCGGGGCCCCGTGCCCGGAGCCGCTGAAGCGCCTCGCCATCGACGCCTTCGGCCCGAGCGTGCTCTGGGAGTTCTACGGCTCCACCGAGGGCCAGTGCACCGCCTGTGACACGCCCACCTGGCTCGAGCACCCCGGCACCGTGGGTCGTGCCCGCCCCGGGCGCTCGCTCGCCACCGACGAGGACGGGTCGCTGTGGTGCACGGTGCCCCCCCATGCCCGCTTCACCTACTGGCGGGACGCCGCCGCCACCGCTGCGGCATGGCGCGGGAACGCCTTCACCGTCGGTGACGCCGGCCGCCTCGACGCAGAGGGCCATCTGTTCCTGGAGGGCCGCCGTGGCGAGATCATCATCACCGGCGGGGTCAACGTGGCCCCCCTGGAGGTGGAGCGGGCTCTCGGCACCTGCCCCGGCGTCCACGACGTCGCCGTCTTCGGCCTCGACGACGAGCGCTGGGGGCAGCGGGTGTGCGCCGCCGTCGTGGGCGGGGCGTCGCCCGGGGAGGTCCTCGCCCACGCCCGTACCACGCTCGCCGCCCACAAGCGTCCCAAGCAGGTGCTCGTCGTGCCGGCGATCCCTCGGAACGCCAACGGGAAGGTGAGCAGGGCGACGTTGGCTGCCGACCTCGGGCTGTCGTGAGCCCCACCGAGACGCACCCGGCGGACAGGGCGCTACGTCGTGCGCGCCGCTCGGGGGCGAGTGGTGCCCAGGCCCCCCGAGTCGCCGTCCCCGGAGGCGGCTCCTCCGAGTCGGCCCCCACGTGCCATCCTGCCCGGTACACGACGTGTGAGGCAGGGCACCGAGCCCGGGCGCGCACCGACGGGCACCGCACCAGGAAGGCTCGCCCGGCCACCAGCCACGAAGGGGATCGCATTGAGCATCGACGAGAGCACGCTCACCGAGCTGCTCGTCGAGTCGAAGGACCTGCAGGCGGACGCGCTGCGGGACACCCGATCGACGTTGCCCGACCTCCGGGAGATCGGTGCGTCCCGGAGGGGCCGTACCGTCGATCTCGACAAGGTCGAGGCCTACAACACCAGCCGTCGCGACCTCCTCAAGAAGGGGGGCTTCGGCATCGGTGGCCTGGCCGCCCGGGGGCTCCTGGGCGGCGCCTTCGGCTCGGCGCTGCTCGGCATCGTGGCCAGGCCTGCGTCCGCCCAGGCCAGCCTGGACACGCAGATCCTCAACACGGCGTCGTCGCTCGAGAACCTCGCCGTGGCCACCTACGACGCGGCGCTCGGCCTCGACTTCATCCGGGCCAACGAGACGATCACCGCCTTCGCCCGGGAGACGAGGCAGCAGCACAGCGAGCACAGCAAGGCGTTCAACGCCCAGGCGGTCGCCCTCGGGGGCGAGGAGCAGACCGAGACCAACTCGAAGTACCAGGCGGTCGTGGACGAGACCCTCCCCACGCTGACCGACGCCCTGGCGGTGGCCGAGTTCGCGGCGGTCCTCGAGGAGGCCGCAACCTCGACCTACGTCGCCAACATGTCCCTGTTCGAGGACAAGGAGTCGAAGGCGATCATGGCCAGCGTCATGGGCGTCGAGGCGCAGCACCTCGCCATCCTGCGGGCCGTCGCCGCCCTGCTGGCCAACGACCTCGGTGACCTCGTCAGGATCCCGCCCGACGTCGCAGCGCTGCCGGACGTGGCCGGCAGCGTCGCCTTCCCGTCGGCGTTCCAGTCGATCGAGAAGGCAAGCCCGCCCGAGGAAGGGGCCGTCCGGTGAACGAGATGTTCGAGAAGCAGAGCCAGGAGAACGAGGTGCTCCTCACCAAGCTGGCGCCAGGCCCGATGAGCCGCCGGAGGGTGCTCATCGGTGGCGGCCTCGGCGCGGTCGCAGCCCTGGCTGCCGCGTGCGGTGGTGACGACGGGGAGACCGCATCCACCGGCAACGCCACGACCACCACGGCGGCGCCCGGGGAGGGCTCCGAGTCAGAGTCGGAGTCGGAGTCGGAGTCGGAGACGGAGGCGACCGTCGTCGAGGCCGCGACCGGTGACCTCGGCGTGGCCCAGCTGGCCGCCAGCCTCGAGGTGCTGGCCGTCCAGACCTACGGCGCTGCGCTCGACGCTGCCGGCTCCGGGGCCCTCGGCGACGTCCCCCCTGCGGTGGCGACGTTCGTGACGACGGCGATGGAGCACCACCAGGCGCACCTCGACGCCTGGAACGAGGTGCTCCTGACCGCCGACCTCGAGGCGATCACCTCGCCGCCCGCTGACCTGAAGGCCACGGTGGACGACGAGCTCGCCAAGGTGGAGGACGTGGCGGGGGCGGCCGAGCTCGCCCTGCTCCTCGAACAGACCGCTGCGGCCACCTACCTGACCGCCATCCCCGAGCTGGAGGACGAGGCCGCCATCGGCCTCGCCGCCAGCATCCAGCCGATCGACATGCAGCACGTGGCCGTGCTGCTCTTCGTCCTGGGCGAGTACCCCGTGCCCGACACCTTCGCCCAGACCGACATGGCCTACGAAGCCTGATCCGCGCCAACGTCGAGCTCCGGAGGCTCAGTTGTCACCCACCACCCGTCTCCTCGCCGCCCAGATCTTGCTCGTCCTCGGGCTCATGGCGTGCGGCAACGACGCCGACGAGACCGCAGAGGAGGCGGTCGGGACGCCGTCGTCGACCACGACTGCGCCCGACGAGGGCGGGGAGGCTGACGACGGGTCCGGCGTGGTCGAGATCGGCGACTTCCGCTTCCAGCCTGCGGAGATCACGGTGGCGGCGGGGACCACCGTGCTGTGGGAGAACCACGATGACGCCACCCACTCCGTGGCCGATCGTGCCCTCGACGTGGAGAGCGAGGACCTCACCCGGGGCGACACCTTCGAGCGCACCTTCGACGAGGCCGGTGCGTTCCCCTACGTGTGCGGGATCCACAACTACATGGAGGGGACCGTCATCGTCGAGGAGCGACCCGATCTGCCTGGGTGACCAGGCGGTACGGCCAACCGGAGCGCACGGGGTTCAGTTCAGGCGGTCGCGCTCGCGCGCCTCCTCCAGCTCCTGCTCCGCCGTGCCCTTCCTGAACTCCTGCTGGGCCTGGCCGAGCGACCGTGCCAGCTTCGGCAGCTTGGCGCCACCGAACAGCACGAGGATGACGACGAGGATGATGAGCAGCTCAGGTGCTCCGAGTCCGGCCATGGCAGCGCTCCCTTGTTCGGCCCCCGCACGGGACCGGCGACGTCGATCGTACGGGCCGCAGGGGCATGCCGGGTGAACGGCGGGCGACGAGGGGGTGCCGACGAGAGAACGGATCATCTCCCGGGCACCCCAGGGCCGAACAGCGCACATCGACGTCGCCGGACCCCTTCGCCGGCTCGGGCAGGCCGTGCGGGGCGCCGCCCTCCACCCGGTGCGCCCGGGTGTCGGACGTATCGTCGTCGCCATCGCCGTCTCGAGCTCCCTCCTCGGCTGCGGCGGAGCGGGTGGCGACGATGTCTCGGCGCCAGAGCAACCGACATGGGCCCTCCCGTCCCGTGACCCCAGCGGATTGCCCGCAGCCTCGTTGCGCGCCGTGCTCACCGCCCAGCTCGAGGCCCGCGTCCACCTGCTGGCGGCACAGGGCTCAGCCGCTGCGGCGGGGGAGGACGAGGAGGTGGCGGGCGCCGAGGAGGCGCTCGGTGAGCGTCGCGACGCCATCGAGGCGGCGCTCGCCGTGAGCGATGTCAGCGACGTCGACGGCCTCCTCGAGGTCCTCTCCGACCAGGACGACCTGCTGCGCGACCACGCCACGGCCGAGACGGCGACCGAGGCGCGGCGCGCCCGGACCGGCCTGTCGTCGAGCGCAGCGCGCCTCGCCGTGGTGGCCGAATCGATGACCGGTGGCCGCCTGCCGGCGGACGTGGCCGCCCCGCTGGCGGGCAGCCACCTGACCGCGCTGCTCGCAATCGACGACGCGAGACAGGAAGGGGGCGCCGCCGGAGCTGCAGTGGCCCTCGGCGAGTCGCTGGCCTCGTGCGGGCGGCTGCTCGAACCGCTCCTCCTGGCGCTGACCGCCGAGGTCGGCCTCGAGGGCGCACCGGTCGGTGACGCGACCCTGCTCCGGGCCGACCTCGCCTCGATGCTCGTGCAGCACGGCTTCGGCGCCGCCGAGGCCGCCCTCGGCATCGAGGGTGGGGAGGAGCTCGTCGACGGCGCCACCGACCGCCTGTCGGCCTCGGTGGCTGCGTCCTACGGCGACGAGGCGGCGGTCGGCGTGCGGGCCCGCTGGAGCGACCAGGTCGGCACGGCAGGCGAGGTGGTGCTGGCCGCCGCCGCCCTCCGCCAGGCGTCTGGGCCGAGCCGCCGTGAGGCCGCCCGGCGGTCGGCAGACCTCGCCGAGCACCGCAGCGACGACGCCATCGGCGCCGTCGCCGAGCTCCTGGCCGAGACGATGGGTGACGACGCAGTGGGGCACGCAGTGCGGACGTCCCTCCGGGACCACCGTCTGGCGCTGGTCGCGCTGGTCGAAGGGGACCCGGTCAGGTCCTGGCCACTGGTGGCCGAGGCCGCCCTCGATCTCAGCGACCTCTCCGCCACCCTCGCCAGCGCCGTCACCCGTCAGAAGTCGCTGGGCTGAAGAGCGGGCGCTCACTCCCCGGGCGTCGGCTCGACGGTGGTCGTGCTGCTCGGCGGACGCAGGAACTGGCGGTAGTCGGCCTGCGACAGTGGCTCTGCCGTCGACTGGCCCTCACCGGTGGGCACCTCCCTCGCCTGGCCGTCCACCTGGAACAGGACGCGCTCGACCCCCGGCACGGCGGTCGCGGTGTACACGAGCTGGGCGAAGGCGAGCCGGGAGATCTCAGGGGACCCGTCCGTGCCGTCCGACCGGAGATCGATGGTCACGAGGCCGTCCTCGGGGCCGACCACGCCCCGGAGTGAGGTCGACGGTGCGATGGCCGTGCTCAGCCCGCTGTTGACCTCGATCTCCGTCGGGGGTGCGAGCAGGGAGCCGACGGCGACCCGCACCTCACCCGGCAGCTGCCGGCGCACCTCGACGAGGAAGTCGCTGTTGTCGACCAGGAACACGCTCGTCGACTGGAACGTGGGCAGAGGGGTGGTGGAGGCGGTGCTGCCCGTGGTGCTGGTCTCGAGCAGGCCGTAGGGCAGGGTGTTGGCGGCGACCTCGCGCGGTTCGTCGTCGAGCTGCACGCCGCACGCAGCGACGGCACCGAGCAGGGTCGCCGTCACCACGCCCGCAGCCGAACGGCGCAGCTGGTTCACCGCTGGTCGGCCTCGTCGACCTCGGCCGCCGGCACTGCGGCCGGGCCGAGGTCCTCCTCCTCGAGCGGTTCGACGCTCTGGACCCCCAACGGCAGCTCGACCACGAACCTGGCACCTGCGCCGTCCGGCGCGTCCTCGACCCAGACGCGGCCGCCGTGGAGACCGACGTGCTCCCTGACGAGGGCGAGGCCGAGCCCGACTCCCTCACTCGTGCTGCGCTGGCCGGCCACCGCCCCGCCTCGGGAGAAGCGCTCGAAGACCCGGTCCCGCTCGCCGGGGTCGACACCGGGGCCGGCGTCGGTGACGGCGATCCGGACGTCGGTGTCAGCGGCCTCCACGTTGACGACCGTGGCGCCGCCGGCGTAGGCCTCGGCGTTGTCCAGGAGGTTGGCGAGGACGCGCACGAGGCGGCGCTTGTCGACCTGCGCCATGCACGCCGCTGCCGCGGGCTCGACCTCGACCGGGACGGGCCTGTCCCTGAGGCCCACGGCCAGGACGACGAGCTCGGCGATGCGCACGTTGTCGAGGTGGAGGCTGGCGTTGCCGCCGTCGAACCGGGAGATCTCGAGCAGGTCCTCGACCATGGTGGTGAAGCGCTGCACGTCCCCCACGAGGAGGTCGAGCGCCGCCTGCGCCCGCTCCGGCATCTCGTCGCGCCGGCCCTGGAGCACCTCGATCGACGCCGACAGCGTGGTGAGCGGGGACCGCAGCTCGTGGCTGACGTCGGAGGCGAACCGTCCGTCCCGCTCGATGCGCTCCTGGAGGGCGCGGGCCATGTCGTTGAACGACGTGACCAAGGCGCCGAGGTCGGCGTCGTCGACGGTGCTGACCCTCGTGTCGAGGCGTCCCCCGGCGATGGCCACCGCGGCCTGGCGCACCTCGGCCAGGGGACGCAGGACGCTGCGCCCGGCCGCCGTCCCGAGGCTGGCGCCGGCGATGGTCGTGAGCAGGCCGGCCACGACGAGCGCGATGCTGAGCGAGCCGAGTGCGTCCTCCACCTCGGTGAACGCTGCGCTCTCGAAGTACGAGGCTCCGACCGCCGGCAGGGGGACGCCCACCCCGAGGCGGGCGGTGCCGGCGAGCCCGTAGCGCATGCGGGCGGGCCTGCCCTCGGCGACCGCTTGGCGGAGGTCCTCGGGGAACTCGTTGAGGCCGATGGCGACGTCGCTCGTGTAGGGCTTGCCCTCGACGAGGACGAAGGCGCTCGCCCCGGTCGGGAGCTGGAGGTCGAGGAGCAGGTCGAGGGGGCTGGCGCCCGCGGTGCGGAGGCCGTCCCTGATGGTCCTGGCGTCGGCGTAGGCCTGGCGGGTGGCCGAGCTCTCCCGCTGGGAGACGAGGTTGTCACGGACGAGGGAGTAGGTGACGACGGCGAGGAACGCCGAGAGGAGGGCGGCGCCGAGCGCGAAGGCGGCGGTGAGGCGCGCCTGGAGGCCGAAGCGACCGGCGCGTCGCGCCCGAGCCCTCCCCTGGGCGATCACCACGTCAGCCGTGGAGCTTGTAGCCCAGGCCTCGCACGGTCACCACGTGCTGCGGGTGTGCGGGGTCGAGCTCCACCTTCGTGCGCAGCCGGCGGATGTGGACGTCGACGAGTCGGCCGTCCCCGAAGTAGTCGTAGCCCCAGATGCGGTCGAGCAGCTGCTCACGGCTGAAGACCCGCCCCGACGAGGAGGCGAGCTCGCAGAGGAGTCGGAACTCGGTCTTCGTGAGGTGGATCTCCTCGGTGCCGCGTCGCACGACCCCGTCGTCGGGGATGATCTCGAGCTCGCCGAAGCGGAGTCGGGTGCGCATCGGCTCGGTGGAGCGGGCCCGGCGGAGCAGCGCCCGGATGCGGGCGGAGAGCTCCTTCGGCTGGAACGGCTTGGTGACGTAGTCGTCCGCCCCGGCCTCGAGTCCGGCCACGACGTCGTGGGTGTCGGCACGGGCGGTGACCATCAGGATCGGGACGTCGCTCGTGCGCCGGATGGAGCGGCACAGCTCGAAGCCGTCGATGCCGGGGAGCATCAGGTCGATGAGCACGACGTCGGACGGGTCGTCGGCGAAGGCCTCGAGCGCCTGCTCTCCCGACTCTGACTCCTCGACGTCCCACCCCTCGTCCTCGAGGGCCATCCGCACGGCCGTGCGGATCCGCTCGTCGTCCTCGACGGTCAGGATCCTGGTTCCCACCCCCCGAGGATGCCGCATCTCGGGCGCGGCGCGGGTGACGCCCCCGCAGCAGGGCCCGTGCGGGCCGCATCAGGCGCCCCTGAAACCGGCCTCCCGCAGCAGGGCGCGAAGACCGTCGGCGATGCCCGGGCCCGTCGCCAGCGTCAGGGCGGCACCGGCGGGGCCCCCGTCGACGCCGCCGAGCACGGCACCTGCCTCCGTGGCGATCAGGCCCCCGGCGGCGAGGTCCCAGGGCTGGAGGCCGCGCTCGTAGTAGCCGTCGATCCGGCCGCAGGCGACGGAGCAGAGGTCGACGGCGGCGGCGCCGAACCTGCGGATGTCGCGGACGGCGGGCAGGACCGTGCGCAGGACCTCCGCCTGCTCGGCCCGCACGTCGGCCTCGTAGCCGAAACCGGTGCCGATCAGGGAGAGCCCGAGCTCGGACCCGGTCGTGCAGTGGATCGTCGAACCGTCCCTCGTGGCGCCCCGCCCGAGCGTGGCGGCGAAGAGCTCGTCGTGGACGGGGTCGAGGACGACGCCGACGACGCTGCGCCCCGCCACCTCGACACCGATGGACACGGCGAAGCCGGGGAGCCCGTAGAGGTAGTTCGTCGTGCCGTCGAGGGGGTCGATCACCCAGCGGACACCGGAGCGCCCCGGGCGGTCCGTCCCCTCCTCGCCGAGGATGCCGTCGTCCGGCCGAGCCTCGAGGATGCCCTCGACCAGGAGGCGCTCGGAGGCCCGGTCGACCTCGCTCACCATGTCGGTGGCCGACGTCTTCGTCGCGACCTGCTCGGCCCGGAGCAGCTCGGGCACCGACGCCATCCCTTCGAGCAACAGCTCCGCCGCCCGCCCGGCCAGCACCGCTGCCAGCGACGACAGCTCGTCGAGCAGGTCGCCGTCGGGCCGGTCGTCGTCGCGCCGGTCGTCGCGCCGACGGTCCTCGGCCCCGTCATGAGCTCGGGGGTGCTCGGGCACGGGGGCAACCTACCGGCGGACCGCCTCTAGGGTCGCCGGGTGGCAGACGGCGTCGTGGACCTGCGCTCGGACACCCTCACCCGGCCCACCGAGGCCATGCGGCGGGCCATGGCCGCCGCCGAGGTGGGAGACGACACGTACCGGGAGGACCCGACGGTTCGGGCCCTCGAGGAGCGCTACGCCGACCTCGTGGGCAAGGAGGCCGCGGTCTTCGTCCCCTCGGGGACGATGGCCAACCAGCTCGCCCTCCGGGTCCTCGGCCGGCCCGGGTCGACCGCCGTCGTTGGCCTGACGTCGCACATCGCGAGCTTCGAGGGGGCCGCCTCGGGCCAGGCGCAGGTGCAGCTCGTGACGCTCGACGACCGCAGCGGCAGGGTCCCGGCCGACGAGGTGGCGTGGCTGGTCGAGGCGGCTGACCACAACTGGGTCCGGCCCAGCCTCGTGTGCATCGAGAACACCCACATGTACGCAGGTGGGGTGCCGTGGGACGTGGTCGACGTCGAGGCGGTCGGCGCCCTCGGCCTGCCCGTCCACATGGACGGCGCCCGGTTGTTCAACGCGGTGGTGGCCACGGGGACGAGCGCAGCGGCGTTCGCCGCGCCGTGCACCACGGTGTGGACAGCTCTCACCAAGGGCCTGTGCGCCCCGGTCGGCTCGCTGCTCGCCGGGCCGGCAGACGTGATCGGTGCCGCCAGGTCCGAGCGCCAGCGGATGGGCGGGCAGCTCCGGCAGTCCGGCGTCCTCGCCGCCGCCGGCCTCGTCGGGCTCGACATGGTGGACCGGCTGGCCGACGACCACGCCCGTGCCGCACGCCTGGCCGAGGCCGCCGCCGCCCGCTGGGCGGGAAGCGTCGATCCGGCGGCCGTCCGCACCAACATCGTGCGCATCGCCCACGACCGCCCCCGGGAGGTCCTCGACCACCTCGCGGCCGAGGGGGTGCGGGCGGGCACGGTCGCACCCGGGATGCTTCGCCTCGTGACCCATCACGACGTCGACGACGGGGGCATCGACCGCGCCTGCGCGGCGATCGCCTCGAGCCCGGTCTGAGCGGTGCCCGCGCTCCTGGCCGACGCCCCCGGGGTGGTCCTCGCCGCCTACGCCCACCCCGACGACCACGAGGTGTCGTGCGGGGGCACCCTCGCCAGGTGGGCCGGGGCCGGCTCCGAGGTGCACGTGGTCGTGGCGACGAGCGGCGACAAGGGCTCGATGGACGCAGCCACCGTGCCCGAGGAGCTGACGGCGCGGCGGGCGACGGAGGTGGGGGACGCAGCCGGGGTGCTCGGCGTCGCTGACGTGCACCTCCTCGGGTACCCCGACGGGACGCTCGACGGCATCGCTCCCGAGCTCCGCCGGGCCCTCGTCGGCCTCGTCCGACGGCTGCGCCCCGACTTGGTGGTGTGCCCCGACCCGACGGCCGCCTTCTTCGGTGACGCCTACGTCAACCACGTCGACCACCGGGCGATCGGGTGGGCGGTCCTCGACGCCGTAGCACCGGCGGCCGCCTCGCCCCTGTACTTCCCGGACGAGGGCCCCGCCCACCAGGTCGGGACGGTCCTGCTGTCGGGGACGCTGGAGCCCGACGTCTGGGTCGACGTGTCGGCCAGCGTCGAGGCCAAGGTTGAAGCGCTGTTCTGCCACCGCAGCCAGCTCGCGCCTGACGCAGAGGGGTGGCTGGCCGACTTCGTCCGCCGGCGCACCGAGGAGGAGGGCCGTCGGGCCGGCGTGGCCCACGCCGAGGGCTTCCGACGGATCCGCTTCCGCTGAGACGGCTGGGGCGCCCCTTGACCCCCGCCCCGGCCCCGTGTAGACCGTGGCCACTCCGTGACCTCACGGAACGTAGTGAAGGTCACCGCATGGCAGGTGCCGCCCCCGGCGGTCGAGCCACTCGCTTCTCCGGCTACGGCACCGAGACCGACGGCCGGCGCCTGCCGGCCTCGGCGTTGCGGTGGACCCTGGCCCTGCTGCACTGCACCGGAGAGACCACCTGCCACCGGCACTTCGGGGAGGACGAGGTGGGGGTCACCGAGGGCAGCTTCGACGTCCCGGCGCACGAGGGCAGCTACCGGATGGAGGTGGTGCTCCGGGTCACCGGTGCCACCGGGTCGGACCAGACCTCCGTCGCCCTGTCCCGACAACCCGTGGCGCCGAAGTGACGGCTGGGTGATGCTCGTGGTGGCGCCCGCCGGGTGATGCGTCCACACGGTGCCTGCCGGGTGGGGCCGGCAGGGTGCGCGGTGACCGTGCTCATGCCGGCGCTCGCTACTGCCTGCCGGTGCCTGGCCCCGGGGGTTTGCCGGTGAGCAGGTCGTCCCCGTCCCCGTCCCCGTCGTCGTCGATCTCGAGCTCCTTGCGCCACTCCGCCATCGCCCGCAGCACGAGCACGGAGACGATGGCCACGCCACCGGCACCGACCGCGGCGCCGACGAGGCCGCCCACGGCTGCGAGCGTCCGGCACCCGGCCGCATCGTTCGGGTCGCGCTCAGGGATGGCGGCGCCTCGTACCGGCCTGCCGTCGCCGTCGAGCTGGACAGCGGCCTCTGGCGTGCCGCACTGAAGGTCGGTGACGGCGTAGCCGATCAACCCCCCGCACAGGCCGCCGAGGAGGATGGCCACGAAGGCGAGTGCCCGAGCGGCGACGGAGGGCAGTGCGCTCGGCGTGTAGGCCCTCGCCACCTGCCCCGGCGGACCCATCGGGGCCTGCAGCGACGGGTCGTGCTCGGGTGCGCCACGTCGGCTCGTCACACCCGCATCGTACCGGCGGGGTCGGCCCCAACCCGTAGTCTCCCCCGGTGCGCACCGTGGTCGTCGTCCCCACCTACGACGAGGCCGGCAACGTCGTCGAGCTCCTCGAGCGGCTCCGAGCGGCGGTCCCCGACGCCGACATCCTGATCGTCGACGACGCCAGCCCCGACGGCACGGGCGCCATGGCGGAGGCCGTCGGGCGGGACCTGGGCCAGGTGGCTGTCCTGCACCGCTCGGCGAAGGAGGGGCTCGGCCCCGCGTACAAGGCCGGCTTCGCGCGGGCGCTCGGTGCCGGCTACGAGGTGGTCGTGCAGATGGATGCCGACCTCTCCCACGACCCCGGCGCGCTGCCCTCGCTGCTCGCCCCGCTCGACGCCGGTGCCGCCGAGATCGTGATCGGCTCCCGCTACGTGCCGGGTGGCGCCATCCCGGCGTGGCCGTGGCACCGGCGGGCGCTGTCGCGCTACGCCAACCGCTACGCCACCACCGTCCTCGGCATCGATGCCCGAGACATCACCTCGGGGTACCGGGCCTACCTGGCCCCTGCGCTCGCTGCCCTCGACGTCCCCTCCGTCCGGGCCGACGGTTACGGCTTCATGATCGAGCTGGCGCACCGGGCGGCGCGCAGCGGGGTCCGGGTGGCGGAGGTGCCGATCACCTTCGCCGATCGGGTGCGCGGGCAGTCGAAGATGTCCGCCCGGATCATCGGTGAGGCGCTCCTCCTCGTCTCCTGGTGGGGAGCCCGGGACCGGGCCGGCGCCAGCCTGGCCCGGCGCCGCTGAGCACCACTCCCGTCCGGTCCGGCCCGGTCGGTCGGCGAGGCGGTCGGTTGCGGAACGCCTCCGGCGCACGACCACGTCTGTGCGCCCGAACGCACATCGACGGGCGCACGCGGTCGACGGGCGCGCTCGGTCGGTCAGTCGAGCGTGCCGTAGGTGGTCGAGCGGTCGACGGGCGCGCTCGGTCGGTCAGTCGAGCGTGCCGTAGGTGGTCGAGCGGTCGGCGGCGGTGACGCTCCCGACCTCGGCCACCGCCGCCTTGATGTCAGCCACGAACTCCTCGACCACCGGGCCGTGCACGGCGTTGACCGTGCAGTGGAGGCTGTCGGGAGGGGTCTGGCGGTCGGCGTACCACCCGTTGAGGCTGAGCTGGTCGGCCACCGAGAAGATGTCGATCCCGCTGCCCTCGGCGGCACCGAAGGCGACGAGGGTCGTCTCCGGCTCGCCCCGCAGCGCCAGCCCCTCGGTGCTGCGCACGCCCTCGGTGAGGGTGCGGGCGGCGTCGTGGGACGCCTCCACCAGGCGGACGTAGCCATCGACGCCGAGGTGGTTCAGCACCGCCCAGGCGGCGGCGATCGGCCCCGCCGGCTTCGTCCCGGCCATGGTGGGCGAGCCGTAGGTCCCGCCCAGCCAGCCGTCGAACAGGAACGTCTGCCGGGCCCTGAGCGACTTGGTCCGGTACGTGATCGTGGACGCGCCCTTGGCTGCGTAGCCGTACTTGTGCAGGTCGGCGGAGATCGACGTCACCCCCGGCACCCGGAAGTCCCACGGCTTGTCGAATCGACCCAGGCGCTCGAGGAACGGCAGCAGGAAGCCGCCCATGCAGGCGTCGACGTGGCAGAGGATGCCGTGCTCCTCGGCGAGGGCGGCGATGGCGGGGATGTCGTCGACGACGCCCTGGGGGTACTGCGGCGCCGAGCCCACGACGAGGACGGTGTTCGGCGTGATCGCCTCGGCCATGGCTGCCACGTCGACCCGGTAGTCGTCGGTCACCTCGGTGCGGACGCTCTCGACACCGAAGTAGTGGGACGCCTTGGCGAACGCAGCGTGGGCCGAGGTGGCGAGGACGATCTCGGGCTCGGTGATCCCACGCTCGGCGCGACCCCACTCGCGAGCGGCCTTGACCGCCATCAGGATGCTCTCGGTGCCGCCCGACGTCATGAACCCCCCGGCCGAGCCGTCACCGTGGAACAGGTCGGCGACGGCGCCGGTCACGTCGGCCTGCATGTGCTTGAGGCTCGGGAACACAGACGTGTTCAGGGCGTTCTCGGCCAGGTACATCGTGTGCGCCCGCTCGAGGAGCTCGTGCACCTCGGGACCTGCGGTGTAGACGAGGCTGAAGGTCCGGCCCGCCCGCCAGTCGTTGTCGTCGACCCGCAGCGCAGCCATGCGGTCGAGCACCTCGTCGGCCGGTGTGCCCGCCGTCGGGAAGCGCCCTGCGTCGAGGCTGACCGGGGTCGTTGCGGGCATCGTGGTCATCGACGGGACACTACGCGCGGCGCCACCCGGCCGCAGGTGGCGCCCCCCGGCGGTCCCCGGTGAGGTCGGCGGTTAGGTTGCCGACGTGGGGAGAGGACCGCAGGACCAAGGTGAGGGTGTCGGGCGGGCCTGTGGTTGAGCCGCTCGGTGTCGCCGTCGTCGGGCTGAACGTCGGCAAGGCCCACCTTTGGGCGTACCAGCAGCTGCCGGCGAAGCACAGGGTGGTCGCGGTGTGCGACCTCGACCCCGGCCGGGCGGAGCGGGCTGCGGCGCGCAACCCCGGCTCCGTGGCCCTCAGCGACCTGGACGAGGTGCTCGCCGATCCGACCGTGGACGTGGTCGACCTGTGCACACCGCCGGCGCTGCACCTCGAGCAGATCGCGGCGGTCCTCGCCGCCGGCAAGCACGTCGTGTGCGAGAAGCCGCTCGTCGGCTCGCTGGCCGAGGTCGACGAGCTCGCACGGCTCGAGGCGGCGAGCGGGCGGCGGATCATGCCGATCTTCCAGTACCGCTGGGGGCACGGGCTGCAGCGGGTGAAGCACCTCGTCGATGCGGGCGTGGCCGGAGCCGCCCGCACCGCATCGGTCGAGGTGGCCTGGCGGCGGCGGGCGGACTACTACGCCATGCCGTGGCGGGGCACGTGGGCGAGCGAGCTCGGTGGCGTCCTGACCAGCCACGCCATCCACGCCATCGACATGCTCACCTACGTCGTCGGGCCGGTGGCCTCGGTCTTCGCCCGCACCGCCACGAGGGTCAACGACATCGAGGTGGAGGACTGTGCGGTGGCGACGCTCGAGCTGGCCGACGGCTCGCTGGCGACCATCGGCGCCACGCTCGGCTCCTCCCAGGAGGTGACCCGCCACCGCTTCCACTTCGCCGAGCTGTCGGCCGAGAGCGGCACCGAGGCGTACACCAGCTCGGGGGAGCCATGGGTGGTCACGCCGGACGGTCCCGGGGCGGCGGCTCGGATCGAGGAGGCGATGCTCACGTTCGACCCGGGCGCCGAGGGCTACGTGGGTCAGCTCGAGCGCTTCGCCGACGCGCTGGCCGCAGACGCCGAGCTCCCGGTCACGCTGGACGACGCCCGGCGCTCGCTCGAGCTGCTCAGCGCGCTCTACACGTCGGCGCACGAGCGCCAGGAGGTCCTGTTGCCGATCACCCCCGACCACCCCTCCTACGCGGGCTGGAGCCCTCGGTGACCGCCGCCGGCCCCGTCGAGGGCACCGTCACCCTCGGCGACCGCTGGACCTACGACTGGGCCGCCCGCAAGAAGCCGGCCATCCACCCGCTGCGGACACCGGCCGGCCACGAGCTGACCCGCATGCAGCCGGCAGACCACCCCTGGCACCGCGCCCTGTGGTTCGCCATCAAGTACGTCAACGACGAGAACTTCTGGGAGGAGGTTCCGCCCTACGGGGTGCAGCGCCACACCGGCCCGCCCACCACCACCGGGCCCGACGACACCGGGCGCACCACCCTCGAGGGCACCCTCCGCTGGACTCGGCCCGACCAGGTGAGCGTCGCCTTCGAGGAGCGGCGACGCCTCACCCACGTGCCGCTCGGGGTCGACGCGTACGCCATCGACCTCGACACGAGCCTCACGCCCACCGAGGACACCACCATCCGCAGCGAGCCCTTCACCACCTGGGGCGGCTACGGCGGCATCTCGCTCCGGGGCCGTGCCGACTGGCACGACACCCGGCTCCTGCTGGCCGACGGCTCGACCAACGAGCGCGTGATCGGTGTCCCCTCCCTGTGGTGCGACCTGAGCGGTCCGATCGGCGAGGGCGATGCCGAGGTCGGTGGTGTCGCCATCCTCGACCACCCCGGCAACCCCCGCCATCCCGTGCCCTGGTACGGCAGCACCCGGGCCGCCACCTACGGCGACGAGGGGTGGTCGAACTTCTTGAACGCCGCCTTCCTGTTCCACGAGCCGATGGACCTGCGGGCCGGCGAGCGGCTCCGCCTGCGCCACCGCATCGTCGTGCACGACGGCGCCTGGGACGTCGAGCGGGTGGGCGCAGCATTCGACGACTGGGTGAACGAGGCGAAGCGGGCCACGGCGGAGCGGCGACCTCCCGGTGGCTGAGCCCCCGTCTGACCGGGGCGCGCACGCGCAGGGATCGTCCGACCGGGGTGCGGTCGGGGTGTCGCCGCTTCCCGGCGCGGTCGGATTGACCCACCTGCGCGTCTACGACTCGCTGGCGCCCGACGGCCTGCGGGGTGGCAGCGCCCACCTCCACACCGCGTGCACCGAGGCCTACGCCGTGCTCGCCGGCAGCGGCTCGGTGCAGACCCTGAGCGGCGACGGCTACGACGAGGTGCCGCTCAGCCCCGGCGCGCTCGTGTGGTTCACCCCTGGGACCGTCCACCGCCTCGTGAACGGCGGCGGCCTCGAGATCCTCGTGCTCATGGGCAACGCCGGTCTGCCCGAGGCGGGCGACATGGTGCTGACGTTCCCCGAGCCCGTGCTGGCCGACCGACAGGCCTATGCGGCTGCGGCGACGCTGCCGGGGGCGGAGGCGACGACGTCGGGCACCGGTGACGCCGCCCGGGTGCGCCGCGACCTCGCCACCGAGGGCTTCGTCGCCCTGCGCGACGCGGTGCTCCAGCGGGGCCCGGGCGCACTCGAACCGTTCCACCGGCGCGCCGCCTCGATCGTGCGCGATCGCGTCCCGGCCTGGCGGACGGTGTGGGAGCGGGGGCCGCTGGCAGCCGCCGTGGCGACGGGTGAGCACCTCGAGGCGCTCGCCGCCGGTGACGCCGCCCACCTCGGGGCGAGCTCGGTGTCCAGGCTGGCCCCGCCCCCCGACGAGCGCCGGATGGGTTGCTGCGGGACGCTCGGCACGTTCCTCCCGGCGGCGGCCGAGCGAGCTGGTGGACCGCGGCGGTGACCCGGCTGGTGATGCTCGACCCGGCGGCGGCCGACCTGGCTTCGGCGGCCGCCCGGTGGGGAGACACGTGGTGGGACTCCGAGGCCGGCCTGCTGTGGAACCCCGACGGGGCCTTCGAGGAGCAGCCCACCGGCCGGAGCTTCCACCTGATCCCGCAGAGCGCCTGGTACGCGGTGGCGCTGCTGGTGAGGGCGGGCGGGGGCGACCTGGCCCGAGCGACCCAGGTGATCGCCGCCGTGCTCGACACCCAGTACGACGCACCGGGTGAGGTGTGGGACGGGACGTTCGCCCGCTTCCTCGAGTGGCCGGTACCTCCCGCCGACGCCACCATCTGGGTCGACTACGACCCGAACTGGCGGCAGTTCGTCGGCACCACGTTCAGCCTCATCCTCTCTGACCTGGCCGAGGGCCTCGACGACGCCCTGGTCGACCGGATGGAGTCGGCCATCCGCTCGGCGGTGGACGGTGAGCCCGAGGGGCGGGTCCCGGCCTGGTACTCGAACATCGCCCTCATGAAGGCGTGGCTCGAGGTCGAGCACGGGACGCGCGGTGGTCGGCCTGAGGTCGTGGCCGCCGGTGAGGCGCTGGCCGAGGAGGTCGTCCGGCTCTTCGACCGCCACGGGGCCTTCGACGAGTTCAACTCGCCGACCTACTACGGGATCGACCTGTTCGCCCTGCGGCTGTGGCGAACCCGCTCGAGCTCGGAGCGGCTGCGTGCCTGGGGAGCGCGGCTCGAGGGAGCGCTGTGGGAGGACGTGGCCCGGTTCCACCACGCCGGTCTCGACAACCTGGCCGGTCCGTGGTCTCGCAGCTACGGGATGGACATGCGGGCCTACGCAGGGGCCCTCGGGCTGTGGGTCTGGACCGCTCTCGGCCGTGCTGCGGCGCCGTTCCCCGACCTCGACCGGCCCTTCGGCCACAACCACGACCTGTTCCTCGGCGCTGCGGTCGCGCTGCTCGGCGCCGACATCCCGCCCGCCACCGCAACCGAGCTCCGGGCCTTCTCCGGGCCCCGCCTGATCCGCCGGGTCATCGCCGACGAGCCGCCCCGGGTGGCGACGGCGTGGTTGGAGGCGACGGCGATGCTCGGGGCGGAGTCGAGCGGGGACGGCTGGTCGGCATGGGGTCAGTACCACCCCGTGACCGCCCACTGGCGGGCACCCGACGGGTCCCTCGGCTGGCTCCGCCTGCGCCACCGAGCGCCCGTCCAGGCCGAGGCCGGGGAGCGGACCCTCACCGCCACCTGTCACCCCCACCCCCGCCACGGACCTCAGCCGGTGGTGATCGAGGTCCTGGCGCCCGGGCTCGACCTCGACGGGCTGCGGGCCGGGAGGTGGTCGCTGCCCGGCCTCGCCGTTGCGGTGACCGCAGGTGCACCGGTGGCCGACGTGGTCGTCGAGGCCGACGGGGTGGTGGCCGTGCGCTACGAGCCGGTGGCCGGGCCGGTGCGCTGGCGCATCGACCTGCTCGACTGATGTGGAACGGCTTGTCAAGTGAGGGGTGCGTAGCTCCTTTGGATCGCGACCGAGCCCGGAGGGCTTGGTCGTAGTTGCGGCTTGGCAGGCGTCGGGGCCATGGGGTCAAGGTGGAGCGCCCGCAGCGAAGCGAGGACGAACGACCTTGACGCCGGGGTGGCGGCTGCTACGTCACCTCGGCCAGGGCCGAGGCGGGTGGGGCGCGGTCGAGGGCTCGGTGATGCGCCGGGCGGCTGGTGGGCTGGCCGCCAGACTGATGTTCGCGGGTTGGGACCGCAGGAGGGCGTTGCGCAGAGAGTTGCCCCACACTGATCGCGGCGGTAGCTGGCGCGGTCATAGTCGAGACGGGGATCGGTTCTGCAGCGGCGGTGGCCCGGCGCATCACGGAGGCCTCGCTCACGCCCAGCCCGGGCTGTCGAGCGAGTTGGTGGTGGTCATCTCAGGCGGCGGTCATCTCGGCCCACACGAAGCCGGCGAGCTCTCGGGCGATGGCGGTGACGACGACCTTGCGGTTCGTCTTGCGCTCGTCGAGGCGGCGGAACTTGCCGCACAGGCGGAGCTGCGCAGCCCAGGCTCGGGCGACCACCTCGGGGTCGAGGCCCTCCTGGCGCTTGTGGAGGGTGGCGCCAGCGGCGGGGCGGGACTTGTAGGCCCAGGCCGACTCGACCAGCTGGGTGCGCAGGTGGGTGTTGCCAGCATGGGTGATGCCGCCTCGTTGGGTGCGCTGGCCGCTGGAGTGCTCCGAGGGGACCAGCCCGCAGAACCCCATGAACATCGCTGCGGTCGGGAACCGGTGCCAGTCGCACACCTCGCTGGCCAGGGTGAGGGCGCCGAGGGCGGTGATGCCCCGGTAGGCGGCCAGGCGGGCCACCGGGTCGGCGAAGGGCGGGCGGGTGAACCACTGGGCCAGGTCGGCGTCGATGGCGGTGACGGCGGCCTCCCGTGCGGTCAGGGTGGCCTGGTAGTGCCCGAAGGTCGCCGTCAGGGCGGGGTCCTCGAAGCGCTGCGCCCGGATCCACACCTGGTGCTTGAGGGTCCAGTTGTCCCCATCGCGCCACACCCGGCCGTGGCGGAGCAGGAACTTGCCGAGGCGGTGGCGTGCCCGGGTCTGGTCCAAGACCATGTCGGCTCGGGCCCGGCACAGGTCCCGCACCGCCTCCTCGGCCACCGCCGGTACCCGCACCGAGGAGAGCTGACCGGCCCGGAACAACAGGGCGAGGTTGCGGGCATAGCGCTTGTCGGTCTTCACCCGATCCCCCGGACGCGCCGGGATGAGCGAGGGAGCGATCACCTCGCAGCGCATCCCCGCCAAGCGCAGCACCCGGGCCAGCTCGTAGCCGGTCGGACCGGCCTCGTAGCAGGCCCAGACCCGGGACGGCTCAGCGAAGCGGGCCATGAGACGGCGCACCGACTCGTCGTCACTGGAGATCTTGTCGACCACCGGCGTGGTCGAACCCGGCTCGAGCACCGCCGCCGAGATGGTGTTCTTGTGCACGTCCATTGCCAGGACGGGAACCCCAGGGGGAACATGGATCAACACGGCCGGCTCCTTCCGTATGTGGCTCGGTCCGCCTCATGGTGGTCAACCCACGCAAGATGCGGAACGGGCCGGCCGTTCCATACTCACTGACCGAACGACGCAGCCGACCGACCTACAGGTCCTCGGCCGAGAAGGTGTCGCAGGTGCGGGGGTCGCCCGCCGCGAAGCCGATCTCGAACCACTTCCTGCGCTGCTCGCTCGAGCCATGGGTCCAGCTCTCGGGGTTGACGCCGTTGCCGAAGCGCTCCTGGATGTAGTCGTCACCGACCTTCTCGGCTGCGTCGATGGCGTCGGCGATGTCGTCGGCGGTGACCTCGGTGATCAACGGCACGCCCCCGTCGGGACCGGCCTCGGTGGCGTTGCCCGCCCACACCCCTGCGAAGCAGTCGGCCTGGAGCTCGAGGCGCACGGCGTCGCTGGTGGGGCCCTCCCGGCTCTGCACCCGGTCGTTCTGCCCCGTCAGGTTCTGGACGTGGTGGCCGTACTCGTGGGCGATGATGTACGCCTCGGCGAAGTCCCCGCCCTCTGCGCCGAACTTCGTGCGCAGCTCGTCGAAGAAGCCGAGGTCCAGGTACACGCTGCTGTCACTCGGGCAGTAGAACGGCCCGACGGCGCTCGTCGCTTGGCCACAGCCGGTGTTGACGCCACCGGAGAAGGCGTTGAACGGCGCCGGCTGGTACTGCTGCCCCGTCCGCTCGAACTGGTCCTCCCAGTGGGCCTGGACCGAGTTCTCGATGGCCACGAACCGGCACTCCCGGTTGGTGTCGATGTCGGCACCGGTGCGGCACGAGGACTCGAGCTCACCGCCGGCGGGCCCGGCATCGCCGCCACCGTCCCCACCCGACAGCAGGTTGCTGCCGCCGCCCCCGGCGAACACCACGACGAGCAGCAGGATGATGCCGCCGATCCCGCCGCCGACGCCCCGTCCCATCCCCATGCCCGAGCCGCCGCGGCGGCCGAAGCCCCCGCCCAGCCCGCCGCCGAGACCCCCGCCGAGCCCGCCGCCGCCGCCCCGACCCCTGCGGTCGCGGATCTGCGAGGTGTCGAGTCGTGCCCGTCGGTTGAACTTCATGCTCATCCCCTGCTCGGCCCGGCCGGCGACGCCGGACGCTCGGCCAAGAGGTATCGCCCGATCGGTCCTCGCCGAACCCTCCGGGCCCCACGGAACGGGGGTGCTCGAGGTGCGCCTCCGCTGCGGGTGTCGCCCGGTCAGCGGGCGGCGAGGTCGGCGCGCAAAGGGGGGCACACCCGTCCCAGGGTGCCGGGACACCCCGCTGGCATGCTGGGGGGGTGCGGGCGTGGACGGTGGGGAGCGGGCTGCTGGAGGTCGACGGGCACCTCCTGCTGGTCGCCAACCAGCGCAGGGACGGCCGCATCGACTGGACGCCCCCCGGTGGGGTGATCGACGAGGGTGAGGACGTCCTGGCCGGTCTGACCCGGGAGGTCGAGGAGGAGACGGGCCTCAACGTCACCGGCTGGGAGGGCCCGGTCTACCGGGTCGAGGCCGAGCACGCGGCAGCCGGCTGGACCATGCGGGTCGAGGTCCACCGGGCCACGGGGTGGACGGGCGAGCTCCGGGTGGGCAAAGACCCCGACGGCATCGTGGTGGACGCACGGTTCGTCCCCGTCGCCGAGTGCGACGTGGTGCTGGCAGAGACGTGGCAGCTCATCACCGAGCCGGTCGGCGCCTGGCTGGCCGAGCGCTTCGTCGACGACCGGGTGTACCGCTACCGGGTCGATGGTGCCGACCGGGCCACGCTGACCGTCACCCGCCTGTAGGCGCCGTGGCTGACCCCCTCCTGCACCCCGATGCCGCCCTCCTGCCCATCCTGCACGTGGACATGGACGCGTTCTTCGTCTCGGTCGAGCTGCTCGACCGGCCGGAGCTGCGGGGTCGCCCCGTCGTCGTGGGCGGCTCGGGCGGCCGAGGCGTCGTCGCCGCAGCGTCGTACGAGGCGAGGGCCCACGGGGTGTTCTCGGCCATGCCCTCGGCCCGTGCGCGCCGCCTCTGCCCGCAGGCGGTGTTCCTGCCCGGCCGGCACGCCCGCTACCGCGAGGTGAGCGCCCGGGTCTTCGAGGTGTTCCACAGCTACACGCCGCTGGTGGAGGGGATCAGCCTCGACGAGGCGTTCCTCGACGTGACCGGCGCCCATGGCCTCTTCGGGAGCAGCCCCGCCATCGCAGCCTCCCTGCGGGCGCAGGTGCTGGCCGACGTCGGGCTCACCTGCTCGGTGGGTGTCGCCCCCCGCAAGCTCACGGCGAAGCTGGCGTCGGAGGCGGCCAAGCCACGGGCGTCGCTGGCGGGCACCGTCGTCGGCTCGGGGGTCTACGTCGTGACCGAGGGGGACGAGCTCGCGTTCCTCCACGCCCTGCCCGTGCGGGCCCTGTGGGGCGTCGGTCCCGCCACCGCCACGAGGTTGGAGCGGCTGGCGGTGCAGACCGTGGGCGACCTCGCCGCCCTGCCACTCCCGGCGCTCGAGCGCAGCCTCGGCAAGGGCACCGGCCGCCACCTGCACGACCTGGCCTGGGCTCGCGACCACCGCCGCGTCGTCCCGGTCCACGTGGCGAAGTCCGTGGGGCACGAGGAGACCTACGCCCACGACCACGTCGCCCACGACACGCTCGACCGCGAGCTCGTGCGACTGTCGGACGCCACGGCGACCCGCCTGCGTGCCGCCGGCGTGGCGGGACGGACGGTGCAGGTGAAGATCCGCTTCGGTGACCACCGCACCATCACCCGCTCCGTCACGGTGTCCGAAGCCCTCGACACCGGCACTGACCTGGCCCGCGCCGCTCGGCCCCTGCTGCTGGGCGAGGACGTCTCGGGGGGGGTCCGGCTCCTCGGTGTCAGCGTGTCGCAGCTCTCCCCGAGCAGCGAGCGGCAGCTGAGCTTGGACGACGCCGGGCCGTCGTCGTGGGCCGACGCCACGCGGGCCGTCGACGAGGTCAGGGGCCGCTACGGGGCCGCCTCGATCGTCCCGGCGACGCTGGTCGACCCCGAGCGTGGAGCGCGGGTCAAGGTGCGGGGGGACCAGCAGTGGGGCCCCGACCAGGGCGGGCCCGGGTCGTGACGGGAGGACCGACCAGCTCCTCTTCACCCCCGTGGTTCCGGGGCTGATCCCGGGCGTCGCACCGTGTCCGGGCGCGTTGTCGCAGCGAGGTTGGCATGGGATGATCACAGGTAGCATCGTGGGCGCAGAGGAGTCCGGTCCCTCCCGGGCCGGCGATGGCCAGATCCGCACCGGAGGGGTGACGTGCCGCTTTCTGAGGACGAACAGCGCATCCTCTCCGAGATGGAGCAGCAGCTGTACGCGTCCGATCCGCAGCTGGCCAAGGAGGTCGGCTCCACCACCATCTACCGTCACGCTGGCCGGAACCTCAAGTGGGCGGCACTCGGCTTCATCGCCGGCCTCGCCTTCATGGTCGTGGCCCTCACCGTCTCGACCTTCGTCGTGGCCTTCGCTGGCTTCCTGGTCATGCTCGCCTCTGCACTCTGGTTCGAGAGGAACCTCCGCAAGATGGGCCGGGCCGGGTGGCAGCAGTGGACGGAGTCCATGCGTGCCGCCGGGGTGCGCGACTCCGTCGGCTCTGCCGGCAAGCGGATGAAGGAGCGCTTCAAGCGCGAGGAGTAGCTCCCCGTCGACAGGAGTCGCTCCCCGTCGACAGGAGTCGCTCCCCGTCGACAGGAGTCGCTCCCCGTCTACGCGCCGACGGTCCCACCCGTCCACGCCCGACCACCCAGACGACTGACCTGCGGGCTCAGGCTCGGAGCGGCAGGCGATCGTCGCCGGAGGTGCTCGGGTCGACCCGTCGGCGGGCCGCACGTTCGGGCAGGAAGCTCCTCGGGTCGAGCGCTCGACGGAGGCGCTGGCGGGAGCGCCAGGTGGCGGTGATGTCCGACACCAGTGCGGTGGCCTGATCCCTGGCCCGGTCGGCGGTCGACTCGTCCGCCCCGCCCGGCGAGTACGCAGCCGTGGTGACGGTGGCGGCGAGGTCGGTGAGGAGGAAGGGGTCGGCTCCCTGTGTGCCTGCGGCCCGAGCGGCGAGCTCACCCGGCGTCTCCCAGGGCTGCGGCTGCGTGCCCACAGATGCGAGGGCCTCACCCACCTCGACCCACGCCAGGCCCACCCGATCACCCGGCGTCGCCGCCCGGGAGCGCCGGCGATGCCGGTGCACCGTGAGGCCGAGGGCCACGATGCCGACCCAGAGCGCGGGGAGGCCGGTGACGAGCAGCCCGAGGACGAGGAGGCGGCGTGGCCACGGGGAGGCCTGGTCGGGGGCTGCGGCATCGGGGGCCAGGTCGCCGAGCGCCACCTCGGGCAGCATCGGGTCGGTCACCCCGGCCGTGGGATCGACGGGCGCCGGTTCTGACCTGGGCAGCAGGGTCGTGGCGGTGCTCGGGTCGGAGAGCGAGGCCTGTTGCTCCTCCACCCCGGTGTAGCTCCTGGCGTTGGGGATCCCGCGCCCGGGGGTCGGCTCGAAGGGCACCCACCCGAAGCCCTCGAGGTACACCTCGGGCCAGGCATGGCCGTTCGCCCCCCGCACCACGTAGCGGCCGTCGGGACCGGGCTCGCCGGGCGTGAAGCCGACCGCCACCCGCGCCGGGAGGCCGATGGCGCGGGCCATGGCCGCGTAGGAGCCGGCGAACTGCTCGCAGTAGCCCGTCCTCGTCTCGAACAGGAAGCGCTCGAGGTCGTCCCCGCTGTGGCCCCGGTCGACGTTGAGGTCGTAGGTGAAGGCACCGCTGCGGAAGTGGTCCTGGAGCGCCAGCGCCTTGTCGTACGGCGTCGCCGCCGGCCCGGTGATGCGCAGCGCCTCCTGGCGCACCGCCTCCGAGAAGCCGTCGGGAAGTGCGGTGTAGGTCTCGACGATCTCGGCCGGCGCCTCGGCGGGGGCGGTGACGAGGACCTCCCTGGTGAGCTGGGGGAGGATCGAGGAGATGCTGTAGCGCTGGCCCACCTGGGTGACGTCGAGCGCAGCCGGCACGATCAGGCTGGCCGACTCGGCGTCATAGCTGGCCTCGGTGCCCTCCACGTCCACCGGGCGGTACGCCGCCGGGAGCCAGATCGAGGCGAGGGAGCCGATCTCGAACTCCTGGGTCGACTCCACGGTGGGGACCGGCTCGAGGTGCGAGCCGGGCGGCAGCGCACCGTCGGCGTCCTTGTAGGAGCGGGTGGACGACCAGATGCGTCCGTCGAACGTCTCGAGCGAGGTGAGCCGCCAGTAGCTGCGGGTGGGGCTGGCCACGCTGAACACGACTGACCCGGCCTGCTCGACGATGCGGGCCCGGATGTCGACGAGCGGGCTCACCGTGACCCTTGACCCGCCGCCCCGGTCGCTCGCCCGCCACGGGATGACGGCGTCGGACCTGGAGCTCGGCAGGAGCGGCCCGCCCACCACGGCCAGCACCACCACGAGTGCCCCGAGGGCGGTGCCGGTCCGCAGCAGCGCCCGGGATCCGGCCTCGGTGTCGCGCGACAGCCACGTCGGCGAGGCGGCGTTGCGGAGGGCTCGCTGAGCCAGCCAGTAGGCGAGGATGCCGACGAGGAAGAGCGCCGTCGTCAGCTCCCGCTGCCGGGGGGCGCCGAGGGCGGCCCCGAAGACGAAGAGCGTGGCACCGGGGATGGCGGCCTCGACCACGGCGCCCGCGCGGAAGGCGGCGGTGTCGGCGACGAAGGCGACGACCCACACCCCGACGGCGGAAGCCAGGATGAAACCCGGCTCCACCGGTGCCGGTGCCACCACGTCCCTGAAGGTGGTGAGGGCCGAGCCGAGCTGAGCCACGAGCTCGGCCACGGTCGCCGTCGTGGGCAGCCCGTAGGCGGTGGTGGCGGGAAGCAGGAGCCACGAGACGACCGCCACCAGGCCGGCGCCAGCGACGGCGGTGGTCGCCGGGCCGGCGAGGTGGGAGCGACGGCACCAAGCGGCGAGCAGGTGGGCCCCGATGCCGATGGTGAGCACCGGCAGGAGGAACGAGCCGTCCTCGAACAGTCGGCCGAGCCCGAGGATCGCAGCCACGGTGACGGCTGCCAGGGCCGTCTCGGCGATGGTGAGCAGCGGCACGTCACCGGGCTCGGTCCTGGGCGGCGGGCGTCGGTGGCCCACGGGCCCCGAACCGGTGGGCGCCTGGGGCGGCGACGCGAGCGTCGAGGTCACCTGGCGCCTCCTGCAGATGCGGAAGATGCCGCCGCCGATCGGCGTGGAGCTGCCCCCCGGCGCAGGCCGAGGGCTGCGTCCCACGCAGGCCCGAAGGGGTTGGCGTCGTCCACGAGCACGACGTTGGCACCGAACGTCGCCCGGTCGAGGCGGCCGGTGCCGAACACCACGACGGAGGTGTGGCCGTAGGCGGTGCGCAGACGACTGGCGGCGGCCACGTCTGAGGGCGCCCGCGCGCCGAGGAGGGCGGCGATGGCCCCACCGTTGCCGGCCCGCCGCAGCGCCACGAAGGTGCCGGCCAGGTTCCCGTGGTCGGAGGTGCGGACCACGGCCAGGTGCTCCATGGCCGCCTCGACGTGGGCGCCGCCGGCGCCGAAGCCGGTGTCGAGGCCGGCGGCGGTGACGAGGCGGATGAGGAACTGCCGCCGGTTGGCCGCCACCACGAGGCTGGCGGCGGCGGAGACGGCACGTTCGAACGACCGCCCCCCGAAGGCGCCCCGTCGGGTGTCGAGGAGGATCGTCGCCCGCCCCTGCCACGGCATCTCGTCCTGACGCACCATCAGCTCGTCTCGGCGGGCGGTCGAAGCCCAGTGGACCCGGCGGAGGTCGTCACCCTCGACGTAGGGGCGCAGCGCGTAGAAGTCCTCACCGGTCGACCGGAGGGCGTTGGGGTGGTCGACGCCGCCGTGGGGCTCGTCACCCTGGGTGTGGGGGAGCGGGGTGACCTCGTCGACGGCGGGCCACACGGTGAGATCGGTGGTGCTGGCGGCGAGGGTCGAGAGGGTGGCGATGCCGAACGGGTCGCTCACCTCGACGTCGAGCGGTCCGATGGTCACCACGCCCCGCTCCTCGGTCGGGAGGTTGTAGGCGGCTCGCACGTTCTGGTTGTTGCGCAGGGGGGCGAGCAGCACCCGGGCGCTCCGGCCTTCGCCGACGGGGTCGCGGAGGGTCAGCAGGGGCGTGCGACGGGCACCCCGGTTCGTGACCCGCAGCTCGACTCGGCTCGGGGCGCCGGCGTGCAGCCGGGGCGGGTGCAGGGCGCGGGAGACCTCGAGGCGCAGCTTGGCCCGGCGGACGCTCACCACGGACCCGATCACCAGGGCGAACCCTGCCGCAGCCACGAGGTGCAGCTCGAAGATCCCGAAGAGGCGGCCGACGACGACGAGGGCGATCGAGCCGCCCCCCACCAGCCAGCCGTTTCGCGTGGGCACCGCTACCCGGCTCCGTCGGCGGCGCAGCCGCTCGGCACGGGGTCGTGGCGCAGCACGTCGGCCACGACCTCGGCGGTGTCGACGACCTGCACCTACTCGGCTCCGTCGTCGACACGGCCGCTCGGGACGGGGACGTGGCGCAGCACGTCGGCCACGACCTCGGCGGTGACGACGCCCTGCATCGAGGCCTCGGGCGTGAGTGCGAGCCGGTGCGAGAGGACGGGTTCGGCCAACGCCTTGATGTCGTCGGGGACCACGAAGGTCCGGCCCACCGCCGCCGCCCGCGCCCGCGACGCCCTCTGGAGGGCCAGCGTGGCGCGCGGGCTCATGCCGAGGGCCAGCGCCGGGTGCCGGCGGGTCGTCTCCGCCAGGTCGACGAGGTACCCCTGCAGGCTCGGGGCCACGTGGACCTCCCGGGCCGCCTCGGACATGGCCAGCACGTCCTTGACCGTGGCGACCGGACCGATCGAGTCGAGCAGGTCCGACCGCCCGTGGCTGTCGAGGATGCCGACCTCGGCGCCACGGGACGGGTAGCCGACCGAGACGCGCATGAGGAAGCGGTCGAGCTGGCTCTCCGGCAGCGGGTAGGTGCCCTCGTGCTCCACCGGGTTCTGGGTGGCGACGACCATGAACGGCTGCTCGAGCCGGTAGGTGGTGCCGTCCACCGTGACCTGGTGCTCCTCCATGCACTCGAGGAGGGCGGACTGGGTCTTGGGCGACGCCCGGTTGATCTCGTCGCCGAGCAGCAGGTTCGTGAAGACCGAACCCGGCCGGAACTCGAACTCGTCCCGGCCCCGGTTCCACACCGTGACGCCCACGACGTCGGATGGCAGCAGGTCGGGCGTGAACTGGATGCGCCCCCAACGGCAGTCGAGCGAGGTGGCGAGGGCCTTCGCCAGGCTCGTCTTGCCCACCCCGGGCACGTCCTCGATCAGGAGGTGGCCCTGAGCCACGAGGCAGAGCAGCACGAGCTCGACGACCTCGGCCTTGCCCTGCACGACCTTGGAGACGTTGCCGGTGATGGCTGCGAAGGTCTCGGCGAACTCGGCGGGGGGGGTGGCACTCGCATGCTGCGTGGCCACGATCCCTCGCCCTCCTCGTCGGCCGGACCACGTCGGATCCGGGGTGCGTCTGCGTCTCGAGCCCGTGCGCTCGGGGGCGGACCTCCCACGCTCGCGGAGGCACTGGTGCTCGGCACCGGCACGGACGGCCTGCCAGCAGCCGACCGTCGACGATGCTACCTGGCGACCTGTGACAGGGGTGTCGCCCCCGAGCCGGCGCCAGGCGAACCTGCGGTACCGTCCGCCGGTGGCTCGGGTGCTGGCGGTGGACGTCGGTGGGACGAAGCTGGCGGCGGGCGTCGTGGACGAGTCCGGGACGCTCCTCGGGCGCGCCCAGGTGGCCACACCGAGCGGTCCCGACGCCGGTCCCGAGGTCCTCTTCGACGCCCTCGCATCGGTCGTCGACCAGGTGCGGGTCGGCGACGAGGTGGCCTGCGGCGTGGGAAGCGGCGGCCCCATGTCCCAGGGCGGCGAGGAGGTGTCGCCGCTCAACATCCCCGGGTGGCGGTCCTTTCCCCTGCGCCAGCGCCTCGCCGATGCCACCGGCCTGTCGACCACGGTGGACAACGACGCCAAGGCGCTCGCCCTCGGAGAGGGCTGGGTGGGGGCTGCCTCGGGCTGTCGTGACTTCATCGCCATGGTCGTCTCCACCGGGGTGGGCGGCGGGATCGTGCTCGACGGTCGCCTGCTCGACGGCCGCGCCGGAAACGCCGGCCACATCGGTCACGTCAACGTCGTGCCTGACGGCCGCCGGTGCGCGTGCGGTGCCCGGGGCTGCCTCGAGGCGGAGGCGTCGGGGACCGGCATCCTGGCCGCCACCGGCCGACCCGCCGCCGAGGCGACGCCCGAGGTGGTGCACCACGTCGGGACGGTCGTCGGGCGGGGTGTGTCGGCGGTGTGCAACCTGCTCGACCTGCACCTGGCGGTGGTGGCCGGCTCGGTGGCCCTGGGCTTCGGCGAGCCGTTCTTCGCAGCTGCACAGGCCGAGCTCGACGAGCGGTGCCGGCTCGACTTCGCTGTCGGCGCCCGCATCGTCCCGGGCGGCCTCGGCGGCGAGGGACCGCTCGTCGGTGCCGCAGCGGTGGCGTGGCGGGCCGCCGGGCTCGACATCGGCGTGGCCTGAGGACCGGGGGCCAGGGCGCGCACCGGGTGAGACGCAGCGACGGCGGTATCGTCGGGGGCCATGGAGCCCCGCTACGCCCCCGAGGCAGAGGCCTACCGCGAGAAGGTCCAGGCCTTCCTTGCGGAGCACCTCCCGAGCACGTGGGAAGGCACCGGTGCCCTCGAGGGCGAGGCGCTCGAGGCCTTCGTCGACCAGTGGCGCAGGACTCTCTACGAGAACGGGATGCTCGGCCTGTCGTGGCCACAGGCGTACGGCGGGGCGGGTCTCACCCCCCTCGAGCTCGTCGTGGTGGCCGAGGAGTTCGCCAAGGCGGGAGTCCCCTCGGGCAGCGCGAACGACGTGTTCGGCATCCAGATGGTCGGCAACACGATCCTGCGGTGGGGGACCGAGGAGCAGAAGGCGCACTTCCTGCCCCGCATCCTCTCCGGTGCCGACCGGTGGTGCCAGGGCTACTCAGAGCCCGACGCCGGCTCCGATCTGGCCAACCTCGGGTGCAAGGCCGTCCTCGACGGCGAGGAGTGGGTGCTGAACGGCCAGAAGATCTGGACCTCGGCCGGCCACCTCGCCGACTGGATCTTCGTCCTGGCCCGCACCGACCCCGAGGCGCCCAAGCACAAGGGCATCAGCTTCCTGCTCGTCCCGATGACCCAGCCCGGCGTCGAGGTGCGGCCGATCGAGATGATCTCCGGGGAGTCGGAGTTCAACGAGGTGTTCTTCACCGACGCCAGGTGCCCCCGGGCCAACGTCGTCGGGGAGGTCAACGGCGGGTGGGCGGTTGCGATGACGCTCCTCGGTTACGAGCGGGGTGAGGCGGCAGCCGTCCTGCCGATCCGCTACCGGGCCGAGCTCGACCGCCTCACCGAGCTCGCCCGGGAGCGCGGCCGCCACACCGACCCCGTGATCCGCCAGCGGCTGGCCTGGTGCCACACGAAGGTCGAGATCATGCGCTACCTGGGGATGCGGGCGCTCACGAAGTTCGTGGCCGGCGAGCACCCCGGTGCCGACTCCGCCATCTCCAAGCTCTACTGGAGCGAGTACCACAAGGTCGTCTCCGAGCTCGCCGTGGACATCCTCGGCGCCGATGCCCTCGTTCCCGTCGGTCGGCCCCCGTCGAGCTCGTTCCAGACCGACGACCCGGGTGCGCCGAACTCGAGCGCCTCCTGGGTCGGGACCTTCCTCAACGCTCGTGCGGGGACGATCTACGCCGGCACGAGCCAGGTCCAGCGCAACATCATCGGCGAGATGGTCCTCGGCCTGCCCAAGGAGCCGAAGCCGGCGTGATCCAGGGTGCCGGCCCGGGCGCCCCGAGGGGGCCAGCGGGACGCCCGGCAGAGGAGCGGCGACGGGCGACTGGAGTGGCCCCGTCAGGCAACGTCGAGTGGGTCGCCTGGCGTGGGGGACCACTCGGGTGGAGGGGTCCTGGCGTGGCCACCGAGCGGCCGGGCTCGTCGGGCGCAGTCCTCCCGGCGGGGCCGCGACGGTGACCGGTCGGGGAACCCTGCCGGAATGGTCGTGGCTGGCACCGGCGGCCGCCGCCGTCGCGGCGCGTCCGGCGCTGTGGACCACGGCGCTGCGCCAGCTGCGGGCCCTGGCCGAGCCTGGTTGGGTGCGCCGCCGTCCACATCTGCCGCTCCCGCCGGCTGCGTACCTGCGGTTCAGGCTGGTGACCGCCTACGGCGACCCGAGGGCGACACCGGCGCCGTCAGACGTGGTCAGCTACCTCTCGTGGTGCCGGGAGGAGCACCGCAGGGGCCAGGGTGCAGGTGCGCCGGGTGCCGGTGACGTGACCGTCCGGCCGATGGTCGGACGGTAGGTTCAGCCCGTGGCGCGCTCGCTGGTGCTCAACGCGACGTACGAGCCGCTGTGCGTCGTCTCCGCGAGGCGGGCGGTGGTCCTCGTCCTGTCGGAGAAGGCAGAGGTGCTCCACGACTCGGACGAGGACATGCGGTCCGAGCGCCTGGCCCTGAAGGTGCCGTCGGTCATCCGGCTCCGCTACTTCGTGAAGGTCCCGTTCCGGCGCCGCTCCGCACTGAACCGGCGCGCCGTGTTCGCCCGTGACGGCGGGCGCTGCCAGTACTGCGGTGCGGCCGCCGAATCGATCGACCACGTCGTGCCGCGTGCCAAGGGCGGATCCCACACGTGGGAGAACGTCGTCGCCGCCTGCCGGGCCTGCAACACCGCAAAGCGAGACCGGCTGCTCTCCGAGACCACGATGGTCCTGCGCCGCCGCCCGTCGGTCCCGCGTGAGCTCACGTGGATCACGGTGGCGGTCGGCACCATCCCCGCGCACTGGGAGCCGTACCTGCAGACCGCCCTCTCGGCGTGAGCCCCGCCCCTCCGGGGAGGGGCGCGCCCCGGCGCGAGCTGCCCGAGGTGGCGGTCACGGGCCTCGAGGTGGTGCGCGCCGTGCTCCCGCTGCGGCGAGCGTTCGTGACCGCCTCGGGGGTCGAGCGGGAGCGGCACGTGGTGCTGGTGCGGGCCAGCGCGACGGATGGATCCGTCGGCTGGGGGGAGTGCCCGGCGCTCGGTGCTCCGACCTACACCGGCGAGTGGGCCGACGGCGCCGAGGCCGTGCTCAGGCGGTTCCTGGTGCCGGCGGCGCTGGCCGGTCGCTCGCACGGCGTGGTCGGGCACCCGATGGCGGCGGGCGCGGTCGAGGGCGCGCTGCTCCAGCTGCGACTCGCGGCGGCCGACGTCGCCCTCGCCCCGTGGCTGGGGGCGGTGCGCGACCGGGTGCCGTGCGGGGTCGCGGTGGGCCTCGCCGGGTCGGTGGACGAGCTCCTGGCCGAGGTGGACGGGCACGTCGCCGCCGGCTACCAGCGGGTGAAGCTCAAGGTTCGTCGGGGCTGGGACGTGGAGCCGGTGGGGGCGGTGCGGGCGACCTGGCCCGACCTCGCCCTGGGCGTGGACGCCAACGGCTCCTACCGGCTCGGTGACCTCGACGGTGCCCTTCGTGCGCTCGATGCGCTCGGACTGGAGGAGCTGGAGCAGCCCCTGCCGGCATCCGACCTGCTCGGCTCGGCCGCCGTGCGCGCCGCCCTGATCACCCCGATCTGCCTCGACGAGTCGATCACCTGCGCCGACGACCTCGAGGTGGCGCTCGCCGTCGGCGCCTGCGACCACGTGAACCTCAAGCCGGCCCGGGTCGGGGGGGTGACCGCAGCCCTCGCCGTCCACGACCTCGCCCTGGCCAGGGGCGTGCCCCTCTGGGTGGGCGGGATGCTCGAGACCGGGGTGGGCAAGGCGGTGGCCCTCGCCTTCGCCGCCCTCCCCGGGGCGACGCTCCCCGGTGACCTGCCGGCCTCGTCACGTTGGTTCGACGCAGACCTGACCGACCCCTTCGAGGTGTTGCCGGACGGGACCATGCACGTGCGAGAGGCGGGTCCGGTCCGCCTGCCCTGAGCAGCGCCGTCCGCGTCTGGCGGTGGACGTCGGTGCTGCGGGGTCGTTGGCTCCGCCTCCCTGCACAGCTCCGGGCTCGAGGGCGGGGCTTCTGCGCGCCGAGCGTGAGCAGCGACGCCGCTCGCGGGTCAGCCCTCGCGGTCGTCCCAGCTCGGGCGTCCGGAGGGACGGGTGCCACCCGGGTCGCTCAGATGACGGCGCCCCCGCGTCGCTCGAGCCTCGCGCTTTGCGTCCTTGATCGCCCTCGCCATGGCCGCTCCCGAGACGAGCTTCGATCCGCGTCGTCTGGCCTTCACGTCGTACCAGGTGGCGGCGGCGAGGGCGGCGACGAGGACCGTTCCCATCACGACCAGCAGCCCCGTGGCGTCGTTCACCGGCCGAGCCTGGCACGGTCCTCGGGCTGTCCACCGTTCGGCGAAGCAACCTGTCGTGCCGGTCGGAGATGTCGGCGTCGCCGTCGAGGTGCTGCGCCGAGGTGGCCGTGTCCTGGGTCGATCGGGCAGCGTGTCGGCATGGCGATCTCCCCGCACGTCGCCCGGTTGCGGCAGGAGGTGGGCCACGACCTCCTGCTGCTCCCATCCGTGGCCGTGCTCCCGCGAGACGAGGACGATCGGTTGCTCCTCGTGCGCCTCGCCGACGACGGCCGGTGGGCGACCATCGGCGGGGCGGTCGAGCCCCACGAGGCACCAGAGGAGGCAGCCCGCCGGGAGGCGCTGGAGGAGGCGGGCGTGGTGGTGACGCTGCGACGGCTCCTGGCGGTCGTGGGCGGCCCCGGCTACGAGGTCACCTACCCGAACGGTGACCGGACGGCCTACGTCTCGGCGGTCTACGACGCCGTCGTCACCGGTGGCCATCCCGTGCCCGACGACGACGAGACGACCGAGGTGGCGTGGTTCGCCGAAGCCGAGCTGGACGGCCTCGCGCTCTCAGCCTTCAACCGTCGGCTCCTCACCGACGTGCTCGGTCTGCGGTGCCCGTGAGCGCTGAGGCGGCGGAGGTCGGTGACGACCGTGACCGGTCGCCGACGTGGCAGGTGACGTGGGCGACGGGGTCCGCCGCCCACTTCCACGAGCGGTCGGTTCCCGGAGACCCGGTGCGAGAGGTGGAGGTCCTGCGGGTGGACCAGCCCGCCCTCGTCCTCGGGAGCACGCAGCCCAGGAGCGATGCCGACCTCGGCGCGCTGGAGGCGGCCGGCGTCGCGCTCGTGCGCCGGCGGAGCGGCGGGGGCGCGGTGCTCCTCCAGCCGGCCGGCTCCACCTGGGTCGACGTCGTGATCCCGCGCAGGGACCGGCTGTGGTCCGACGATGTCGGCGTCGCGTTCCACTGGTTGGGCCGGGCGTGGGTCGGCGCTCTTGCCGACCTCGGGGTCAGCGCCGAGGTGCACGAGGGTGCGCTCCGGACGTCACGGTGGTCCCGCCTGGTGTGCTTCGCCGGCCTCGGTCCCGGTGAGGTCACCGTCGGAGGGGCGAAGGTCGTCGGCATCGCCCAACGCAGGACGCGCGCCGGTGCCCGCTTCCAGTGCGCCCTCCTGCACCGGTGGCACCCGGAGGAGACCGTTGCCCTCCTCGCGCTCGATCCTGCCGAGCGGAGGTCGGCGGCCGCCGACCTCGGCGGGGCGGCGCGCGGTGTCGAGCACCGGGCTGAGGGGGTCGTCGAGGCGCTGCTGTCGCACCTCCCCGGCTGACGCCGATCGGGCCTGCCGACCGGCGACGGCCGATCACGATCGTCACCGCCCTCCCGCACGGCCTCGTCGCCCACGGTCGTCGCAGCTCGAGCAGGCCGGTCGGAGGCTCGCCCAGCAGCGCGCGCGAGCAACCCAGATGGTGCTCCGTAACCTTGCAGTCGTCATCGGGTCGAGGGAACGAGGTCGCAGTGTTCGGACGTGAGCGCAAGGTCGAGATGGTGGCGCCGGAGCAGGCCCTGCCAGGTCGGGACGAGGCGGTGCGGGTCGCACCGGCCAACATCGTCAACGGTCGCAGCATGCAGGGGCCGTTCCCCGACGGCCTGCACGAGATCGTGCTCGGCATGGGCTGCTTCTGGGGCGCCGAGCGCATCTACTGGGACCTCGGCGGCGTCTGGGTCACCTCGGTCGGCTACGCCGGCGGCTACACCGAGAACCCGACCTACCGGGAGGTGTGCACCGGCATGACGGGCCACGCCGAGGTGGTCAGGGTGGTGTTCGACCCGACGAAGGTCTCCCTCGAAGACATCCTCGTGCCCTTCTGGGAGCAGCACGACCCGACCACGCCGATGCGCCAGGGCAACGACGTGGGCACGCAGTACCGCTCCGCCATCTACGTCGTCGACGACGAGCAGCGGTCCGTCGCCGAGGCCAGCCGGGCCCGCTACCAGGTGCGGCTCGACGAAGCGGGCCACGGCGTGATCACGACCGAGATCGCGATGGCCGGCCCGTACTGGTTCGCCGAGGACGAGCACCAGCAGTACCTCGAGAAGAACCCGGGCGGCTACTGCAACCACGGGTTCTGCCAGGTCAGCTACGACCGCCAGCAACCCACCGGCACCAGCGCCTGACGCCCGCCCGACCGAGCCAGTCGGACCCGCCCCGGCGAATCGTCGCCCGGCGAGCACCCCTCGAACCAGGCGCGTCACCCCGCACCCCGGTGACGGCGGTCGGCGCGGCGGACGACCCATCGATCGTCACCCCGCGCAGACCCGGTGGTCATCCGACGTGGACGAGGGGCGAGGTCGTGCATCGCCGTCCCCCGACCCGGCGACCTTGCGTCCACCAGTGTCCGTGGCGTGGCAAGGTGCGGCGGTGGGGGCGGAGGCCGTTGCGGCCGTCGAGGCGCTCAGACGAGCTGGTGTCGGCGCGGGTGACGACGTCGGGCTGGCGCTCGCCCCCGGCGTGGGGGTCGCCCTGGCACCGGCGACCGGCGTGTCGGGCGCCTGGTCGAGCAGGGGTCCCGCCCCGGTGGCGCTCGTCGCGCACGTGGAGGAAGCGCTCCGCCCGAGGTGGGTGGTGTGGTCGGGGGTGACCGTGACCACCCTCCTCGTCGGCGGCGCCAGCGTCTCCACCTGCTGGGACATCGCTGCCGTCCACCGCCTCCTCGCCGGAGGCTGGCGCGCCGATCCGGGACGAGCCTGGGCCACGGTGCACGGCCTGTCGACCGAGGACCTACCGGCGCGAGCCCCGCTCGACCTGTTCAGCGACGTGGAGGACGTTGCGGACGACTCGCCGGTTCGGCCCGATGGGTACCTCCACCCGGCGTGGGCCGGCGGCGGCTGGGCCGACTCGCTGGAGCGCGTGGCCACGTGGGCCTGCCTGGCGCTGGAGGTCGTGGCGCTGCAGCGGGCCCGCCTCTCCGAGCTCGGCGGGCGGGGTCTCGCCACCGCCCGGGTCGAGTCGGCCACCGAGCTGCTGTGCGCAGAGCTCGCCCACGACGGCCTCCCCATGGACCGGCGACTGGCCGAGGCCGTCGTGGCCGACGTCGTCGGACCACGGCCGAGCGACGAGGCGGAGGTCGCACGCCAGCGTGGCGAGCGTGATGCACTCGTGCTGCGTCACGCGCCGGCGGGGACCACGTTCGACCTGCGCAGCCCGGGGCAGGTGCGCTCGCTGCTTCGCAGTGTCGGGATCGAGGTGCGCGACACCCGGGCCTGGCGGCTCGAGCCGCTCCGCGACGTCCACCCCGTCATCGGCGACCTGCTGGCGTGGCGCAAGGCGGAGCGGGTGGCCACCACCTACGGCTACCGGTGGCTGGACGAGCACCTGTGCCCCGACGACCGGCTGCGAGGCACCTGGTCGAGCGCCGACGGGGCTGCTGGACGCATGACCGCTTCGGCGGGCCTGCACAACATGCCCGCCGATATGCGGGCGGCGGTGGTGGCGGGTGAGGGCCGGGTCCTCGTCCGGGCCGACCTCGGCCAGATCGAGCCACGCGTCCTGGCGGCGATCTCGGGTGACGCCGCCCTGGCCCTGGCGTCGGCCGAGAACGACATGTACGCGCCGGTCGCCGTCGAGCTCGACGTCGAGCGGGCCGTCGCCAAGGTGGCGGTGCTCGGCGCCATGTACGGGCAGACGACCGGCAAGGGTGCTGAGGCGCTGCACCGCCTGCACTCGACCTACCCGGTGGCGATGGCCCACCTCGATGCCGCTGACGAGGCGGGCCGGGCGGGGCGGGACCTCCGCACCCACGGCGGGCGCCTGATCCGCCTCGGTCCGACGGACCGGGCCGAGGTCGGCGTCGCCGAGCCACGAGCGCAAGCCGGCGCACGCGGGCGCTACGCCCGCAACGCCGTCGTCCAGGGCGCAGCGGCCGAGCTCTTCAAGATCTGGGCCGTGACGGTGCGCGCCCGAGGCGCACCGCTCGGCGCACGGGTCGTCCTCTGCCTCCACGACGAGCTGCTCGTCCACGCGCCGGCCGAGCGGGGTGAGGCGGTGGCGGCACTCCTTCACGACTGCCTGCAGGAGGCGGCCGGCCGCTGGTCGCCCGGCGGCACCGTCCGCTTCGTCGCCGACGTGAGCATCCTGGAGCGCTGGTCCGACGCCAAGGGCTGATTGGAGCGGCCGGTCGAGCTCGGAGGGCCGAGCGTCGGGGACGTTCCACCGCCGCTCCGGTGGTCGAACGTCGCGGCGTCGGAGGCGCCCGGCTCAGAGCCGGTAGGTGCGTGATGCCGTCCCTGAGAACAGCTCTTCTTGCTCGGCCTCGGAGTACGGCGCCGCCATCTTCTTGAGTGCGTTGTAGAGCACCCGGTACGACAGCGAGCGCCTGTCCACCGGGAAGTTCGACTCGAACATGCACCGCTGTGGGCCGAAGCACTCGATGGCGTGGTGGTAGTAGCGCTGCTGCGCAGCGACGATCTCGTCGGACGTCGGGGGCGCGGGGGCTCGGTCCCAACCAAAGCCGTTGTCGGGCATGGCCAAGCCGCCGAGCTTCGCCACGACGTTCTCGTGCCCGGCGATCTCGGCGATGTCGGCCTTCCAGGCTTCGAAGATCGCCTCCCGCTGCCCGGCGTAGGGCCCGACGCCGAGCGGCGTGCCGAAGTGGTCGAGGACCAGGACGGTCTCGGGCACGGCTCGCGCCAGCGCAGCGAAGTCAGCGTTCTGGTGGTGGTAGTGCCAGGTGTCGAAGGTGAGCACCCGCTCGCCGAGCACGCGCACCCCGGCACGGAAGGCCGGGTCCTGGTAGAGCCCGGCGGGAGCCCGACCGGGGATGGAGAGCGTCTCGGGGTGCTCGGCGCGGGCGCCTGCGTGGCGGATGCCACGGAAGAGCCCGCCGCCGGCGTCGTCGTGGGCGTCGAGCGCCTCGTCCAGCACGCCGCGCTCGAGCCGCAGGTCGGCGTGGCCGACGATGCCGGCGATCACCGAGCCATCCGAGCTCCGGCTGAGCCCCGCCTGCTCGGCCACGAAGGCCGTCTCGCCCACCGGTCGGAGGTGGGTCGGGCCGTCGGGCAGGTAGCTCGCACCGCACTCGACGAAGACCGTCTGCTCGATGCGGTGCCCGGACCCGGTGTCCCCGCGGAGGTCGGCGAGGACGTAGTCGCCGATGTCCTCACGGCGCCAGAGGTGGTGGTGGGGATCCACGATCGGGCGGGCCGGATCGATCACCTCCTCCTCGACCTGGTCGAGCCACGTCTGGTGGCGGCGGGCTGCGTCGTCGGATGCGGTCGGTGCCATGTCGCATTCTCCACCGCAGCCCGGCGGGCGCTCCTGTTGCGAGCCTGTTCCCGTCCCTGCGCCGCAGCGCTCCCGCTGGCCCGAGGTGCGCTCGGGCTCGCGAACCGCACGTTCCGGTCACTCGCCGACGCCCACAGTCGTCAGTCTGCGGCTGGCACGACGGGCGGGGATCGTCCGCAGGACGCAGTGCGCCCCACCCGCATGTGGCGGCCGAAGGGTGCGAAGTGGGGGAGGGGGGTGTTGACCGGTGGGGAAATGGGGCTTATGGTGGTGCGAAGTGGCACGAAGGGGTGTCCCGTTCCGGGACGTGGTGCCTTCGGGTGGTGGCTGAGGCCGGAGAGGGGCGGTGACGTGTGTTCTTCGGAGAGTTCGAGCACGCCGTCGACCTCAAGGGGCGGATCATCCTCCCTGCGAAGTTCCGCGACGCGTTCGCCGAGGGGGCGTTCGTGACCAAGGTCATCGACGGCTGCCTCGCCGTCTACACCCCGACCGAGTTCGACCTCCTCGCCAGGGAGATGCAGGAGAAGGCCCGTCGCGGCCTGGTGCAGCGCAGCGTCACCCGCACCTTCGCCGCCGGCACCGCCGAGGTCCTCCCCGACCGCCAGGGCCGGATCGCACTGCCGCAGAACCTGCGGTCCTTCGCCGAGCTCACCGACCGGGTGACGGTCACCGGGCAGATCAACCGGCTCGAGATCTGGGACGCCGAGAAGTGGTCTCGCGTCAACCGTGAGGGGGAGGCGGCGATGAACGACCCCGACGCCGGCTTGGACGACATGACGATCTGAGGTCGGGCCAACCGACATCTCGGCCCCCAGTGGCCGCCCCGCCCGACCTGCTCGCGAGGACCCCGCCCGCACCACGAGACGAGAGAGAGGAGAGGAGCGCCGAGAACCCGTGGCCGAGCGCCACCGCTCACCAGCAGCCCTCCGGACGACACGATGGACGCCCCTTACTCCGCCCGCTTCCGTCGAGTCCGACCGGGGAGACATCCCGGCGGACGTCCGTCTTCCGGGGGGCTGCTGGAGAGCGGCGCCAGTGTCACGCCCGCCCCGAGCACTCCTCCGACATGGCCTTCAGCCACACCCCCGTGCTCCTCGACCGCGTCGTCGAGCTGCTCGCAGCCGTCCCCGACGGCACCTTCGTCGACGCCACCCTCGGTGCGGCCGGCCACGCCACCGCCGTCCTGGCAGCCCATCCGGGCCTTCGCCTCCTCGGCCTCGACCAGGACCCGGACGCCATCGCTGCGGCGGGTGAGCGCCTGGCGCCCCTCGGGGACCGGGTCACGCTGCGACACACCCGCTTCGACCGGCTCGGCGCCACCGTTGCGGCGACCTCGGCGGCACCGGTGACCGCCGTGCTGTTCGACCTCGGGGTGAGCTCGCCCCAGCTCGACCGGGGCGAGCGGGGTTTCAGCCACCGCTTCGACGCCCCGCTCGACATGCGCATGGACACGACCTCGACCGACCGCGACGCCGACGCCGTCGTGAACGGCTACGCCGAGGCCGATCTGGCCCGGGTCCTGCGCGACCTCGGGGACGAGCGCTACGCCGCTCGCATCGCCAAGGCGATCGTCGCCGCCCGGCCCGTCGCCACCACCGGTCGCCTCGCCGAGCTCGTGCGCGATGCGATCCCGGCGCCGGCTCGGCGCACGGGTGGGCATCCGGCCAAGCGGAGCTTCCAGGCCATCCGCATCGAGGTCAACGCCGAGCTCGAGGTGCTGCCGGTCGCGCTCGAGCAGGCCATCGACGTGCTCGCGCCCGGCGGCCGCCTCGCCGTGCTCGCCTACCACTCGGGCGAGGACCGCATCGTCAAGGCCACGCTGCGGGAGGCTGCGACCGGCGGCTGCACCTGTCCCCCGGGCCTGCCCTGCGCCTGCGGTGCCGTCGCAAGGGTCCGCCTGATGCGCCCCGGCGCCTGGAAGGCTGCGTCGATCGAGATCGAGGCAAATCCTCGCGCTGCCAGCGCACGCTTGCGGGCCGCCGAGAAGCTCCCGTCCCCGGGCCACCCCCTGACAACGCATCGAGGTGCTCCGTGACTGCCCCCGTCCGTGCCCCCGCACCCTCCCGTCCTCCCGCTCGTGCTCCTCGCAGCGCAAGAGCGGCCGCCTCGAGCCGGGCGGCGCTCGCCCCCGGCGGCGACGTGGTCATGCCCGATCGCGAGCTGTTCGAGCCCGGTACCGGCCCCGCCGGTCGTGCGGGAGCGGCCGCCCCCCAGCGCCGCCGTGTCGCAGACGCCCCGGCTCGGCCGTCCCTCCGGCTGGTCGACGACCCCCGGCTCGAGGTCGCGTCCCGTCAGCGCCGCGCCCGGATCCTGCTCGTCCTGGCCGGGGTGCTCGTGATCGGCTCGCTGTTCGGGGTCGTCATCTGCCACGCCATGCTCGTCACCGGACAGGGTCGCCTCGACGGCCTCGAGCAGCAGGTCACCCAGGAGCAGACCCGTTACCAGTCCCGCCGCCTCCAGGTGGCCGAGCTCGAGTCCCCCGGCCGCATCGTCGAGGCGGCCCAGGGCCTCGGCATGGTGAGCCCGGCGGAGATCACCTACCTGACGCCGGTGCCGTCGACGCCGACGGCGCCTCGGGGTGGCACCGAGGCCGCTCCGGCGGTCCGTCCCGACGACGCCGTCGCCGGCGCCCCGTGGAACACCGTCAAGCCGTTGCTCGGCGGACGGGGTTGAGCACCCCGTCCCCGTCGGGGTCCGGTTCGGAGGTCGGGGACCGCTTCAGCCCCCGCAGGCTCCCCCCCCGCCCTGCGCCGACCAGCCGCCCCGCCCGGGTCCCCGGTGCCGGTCGGACGCCGGCGCCCCACCCCGGCGACGTCGTCACCCGGCCGCTCGGCCGCTCCGACGAGCCTGTCGCCGGTGCGCCTGTCGCGCAGCCCGAGCCGGTGCCGAGCCGACACGAGCAGCCGACCCTGCGGCAGGAGCCGACGGTGCGGTCGTCGGTCGGTCGGCCGGAGCCGGTCCGTCACGAGCAGTCGTCCCGGCGGCGGGAGCCGACCAGCCGGGAGCCGCCGCAGCCGACCCGTCGGGAGCAGCCGCACGCACCCGTGCAGCCGGGCGGGAGGACGGCCCGCCCGGTGGGGGACGGGCCCCGACGCGCCCCGGCCGCACCGCGCACGGGCGGGGGGGGACGGCCGCCCACCCGCCCCTCGGGGCGCGCCGGGGATCCCCGGCGCCGGTGCGTCACCCTGCTCGTCGTGCTCGTGCTGCTCTTCGCCGCAGTCGGCGCCCGGCTCGTCTCCCTCCAGGTCGTGGCCCCCGAGGACTACGTGGCGAGGGGCGAGGCGCAGCGCCTGAGAACGGTGGAGCTGCCCGCCGAGCGGGGGGCGATCTTCGACCGCAACGGCATGGAGCTCGCGCTCTCGGTGCGCCAGCGGACCGTCTGGGCCGACCCGCGCCTGGTGACCGACGCCGTCGCCGAGGCCGCGCTGCTCTCGCCCGTCCTCGGTGTCGATGCCGACACCCTCGAGGAGCGCCTCTCCACCGACGGGGCCTTCGTCTACCTGGCCAGGAAGGTGGGTGACGACGTGGCCGCACGGGTCGAGGCGCTCGAGCTCGACGGCGTCTCCCTCCTCGACGAGTCGAAGCGCTTCGCTCCGGCAGGTGACCTCGCCGGCTCGCTCATCGGCGACGTCGACCTCGACAACGTGGGCACCTCGGGTCTCGAGCGCCAGTACGAGGACGTGCTGGTGGGGGAGCCCGGCTCCCTCTCGATCGAGCGAGGGCCCGACGGCCGCACCATCGCCGGCGGTCGCCAGCAGCTCGAACCGCCCGACCGGGGCGACGACCTCGTCCTCACCCTCGACCGCTCCCTGCAGTTCGAGGTCGAGCGTGCGCTCGGGGCACAGATCACCGCAACCGGTGCGCTCGGTGGCACCGCCGTGGTCATGGACCCGCGCACCGGTCAGATCCTGGCGATGGCCAACCTGCGTGCCGACGGCGAGGACGGCGTCCCGAAGCCGAGCGCTGACAACATGGCGGTCACGTCGGTCTTCGAGCCCGGCTCGGTGAACAAGGTCATCACCCTTGCCGCCGCGCTCGAGGAGGGCGTCTTCACCACCGACGACGTCCTCACCGTTCCCGACGCCCTGCAGGTCTCGGTGCACCGGTACAGCGACTCGTCGCCACACCCGACGGAGCAGTGGTCGCTCAGCGACATCCTCACGAAGTCCTCGAACGTGGGCACGATCAAGATCGCCCAGGAGCTGGGGCCTGCACGGATCGACGAGTACCTCACCCGCTTCGGGCTCGGTGAGCCGACGGGCCTCGGCTTCCCCGACGAGTCGCGAGGGATCATGCTCGAGCTCGACGAGTGGTCCGGCACCTCCATCGGCTCGATCCCGATCGGCTCGGGCGTCGCTGTCAACGCGCTGCAGATGCTCGACGCCTTCAACGTCATCGCCAACGGCGGGGAGCTGGTGCAGCCGAGCATCGTGCGGGCGACGATCGGGCCCGACGGCGACGAGCGGCCGGTGGCGCCGTCTCCCACCCGCCGCGTGGTCTCGGAGGAGACGGCGGCCGCGATGCGGGCGATGCTGGCGAACGTGATCACCTCGGGCACCGGCACGGAGGCCGCCATCGACGGCTACACCGTGGCCGGCAAGACCGGGACGGCGAAGAAGCCCGACCTCGAGCGGGGCGGCTACGAGGCGGGCGCCTACATGGCGTCCTTCGCCGGCTTCGTTCCCGCCGAGGACCCGAAGCTGGCGACGATCGTCGTGCTCGACGAGCCGCGACCCGTCTTCTACGGCGGGCTCACCGCCGCACCCGTCTTCGCCGACATCACCCGGTACGCGCTCCGCCAGCTGCGGATCCCGCCCGCGCAGGCCGAGCTGCCCGTGGTGACCGTCACCGAGGCGGGACCTGCGCCCTCCGTCCCCCGGGACTGATCCCTCCGTGCGCCTCGCCGACCTCCTGGGCGGCCTCGACGTGCTGAGCACCGAAGGCGATCCGGCAGCAGTCGAGGTCCTCGCCGTCGTCCACGACTCGCGCTCGGTGGCCCCCGGGGCGCTCTTCTGCTGCGTCCCCGGTGTGACCGTCGACGGGCACGAGCGGGCGCAGGATGCCGTCGCCGCCGGTGCCGTCGCCCTGCTGTGCCAGCGGATCCTGGCTGTCGACGTGCCGCAGGTGGTGGTGGCCGACGTGCGCGCTGCGATGGGCGTCGTGGCCGCCGCGCTCCACGGCCACCCATCCCACCAGCTGCAGGTCGTGGGGATCACCGGCACGAACGGCAAGACCACCACCACCCACCTGTTGGCCGCCATCCTCGAGGCGGCCGGCCGCCCCACCGGCACCATCGGCAACCTCAACGCCGCCCCCGGCGGACCGCCCAACACCCCGGAGGGCCCCGAGCTGCAGGCCCGCCTGGCCGGCCTGCGTGACGAAGGCATGACGGCGGTGGTGATGGAGGTGTCGTCGATCGCGCTCAGCCGGGGCCGCATCAACGGCACCCGCTTCCGCCTGGCTGCGTTCACGAACCTGAGCCCCGACCACCTCGACCATCACGGGACGATGGAGGCGTACTTCGCGGCCAAGGCGCGCCTGTTCGAGCCCGACCTCTCCGAGGCGGCAGTGGTCAACATCGACGACCCCAAGGGGCGGCTGCTGCTCGACGCCGCGGTGATCCCGACGGAGCCCTACTCGCTGGCCGACGCCAGCGACGTGGTGACGGACCTGTCGGGCTCCTCGTTCACGTGGCGCGGCCAGCGGCTCCGCATCTCGCTCCCCGGCACGTTCAACATCTCCAACGCGCTGGCCGCCGCCACCGCCGCCGCCGCCCTCGGCGTCGACCCCGACACCATCGCCCGCGGCCTCGCCGGAGCGGGCCAGGTGGCCGGGCGGTTCGAGGTGGTGGCGCCGGGGAGCCCGGTCGAGGTGGTGGTCGACTACGCCCACACCCCCGACGGCCTCCAGCACCTCCTGACGTCGGTGCGGGCGCTCGCCGGCCCGGGCCGCGTGCTCGTCGTCTTCGGGTGCGGTGGCGACCGGGACCGGACCAAGCGGCCTGTCATGGGCCAGATCGCAGCTCGGCTGGCCGACCACGTTGCGATCACCTCGGACAACCCTCGCCACGAGGACCCGCTCGCCATCATCGGGGAGGTCGCAGCCGGCGCGACCGCTGCGGGGTCGGGCGCCGAGGTGGTGCGAGAACCTGATCGGCGTCAGGCCATCGCCTGGGCGCTGCGCCGGGCCTCGCCCGGTGACGTCGTGGTCATCGCCGGGAAGGGCCACGAGGCGACGCAGCTGGTAGGTGCCCTGGAGCTGCCCTTCGACGACCGGATGGTCGCCGCCGAGCTCCTCGAGTCGCTCGGCGCGGCCGGCACCGCGGGGGGCATCGCTGCGCCCCCGCCCCCGGCCCGGAAGGATGGCGCCGCGTGATCGCCCTCCTCATCGCCGGCACCGTGGCCTTCCTCGTCACGATCATCGGCACCCCCTTCCTGATCAGCTGGCTCAGGGCGCACGGCATCGGCCAGCCCATCCGGGAGAACGGGCCGAGCGGCCACACGACCAAGGCCGGCACCCCGACCATGGGCGGCATCGCCATCGTCGCCGGCACGATGCTCGGCTACGTCGCCGCCCACCTGCGGGAGGGCACGATCTTCACGAGGGGCGGCATCCTCGTGGCGCTGGCCATCGCCGGGGCCGGCACCGTCGGCGGCGTCGACGACTGGATCAAGGTCCGCAACGCCCGCAACCTCGGCCTGAACAAGCGGGCGAAGATCGGTGGCCTCCTCCTCGTGGCCATCGGCTTCGGCGCGCTGGCGGTCGAGTGGGCGAACGTGTCGACGGCCCTGTCGTTCACCCGCTTCGACTCGCTCGGCATCGAGCTCGAGCCCTGGGTCTTCGTGGTCTGGGCCGTGCTGCTGTTCCTCGGCACCTCGAACGGCGCCAACCTCACCGACGGCCTCGACGGGCTCGCCTCCGGGGCGTCGATCTTCTCGTGGGCGGCCTACACGGTCATCGCCTTCTGGGCCTTCCGCCATCCCGAGGTGTACCAGGTCCCCCAGGCCCTCGACCTTGCGCTGGTGAGCGCAGCGATGGTGGGGGCCCTCTCCGGCTTCCTCTGGTGGAACGCCCCGCCCGCCCGCATCTTCATGGGTGACACCGGGTCGCTCGCCATCGGCGCCGGGCTGGCCGCCATGGCCCTCGTGACCAGCACCCACCTGCTGCTCCCGATCATCGCCGGGCTGTTCGTGATCGAGACGCTCTCGGTCATCACCCAGGTCTTCTCGTTCCGCCTCTTCCGCCGGCGCCTGTACCGGATGGCCCCGATCCACCACCACTTCGAGCTCGGGGGATGGCCGGAGACGACCGTCATCGTCCGCTTCTGGATACTGGCCGGCCTCTCCACCGCCGTCGCCATCGGCATCTACTACGCCGACTACCTCTCCATCCCCGGGGCGATCGATTGACGGCCGCCGGCACCGACGACCGTGGCGTCGCGCTGGTGGTCGGCCTCGGTGTCTCCGGGGCGGCCTCGGCCCGCGCCCTGAGCGAGCGGGGCTGGTCGGTCACCGCCACCGACGACGAGCTGGCGCCGCCGGCCGCCGCACGGGCGCACGGGTTGGCCGACCTCGGCGTGGCCACGGTGGCGCGGCCCGACCACGCCGAGCTGCAGGCGCTCGTGGCCGCCGCCGACGTGGTGGTGCCGAGCCCCGGCGTGCCCTACGCCCACCCCGCCCTGGCCACCGCCCGCTCCCGCGGCACCCGCATCTGGAGCGAGTTCGAGCTCGCTGCCCGCTGGGCCCCCGACCTCCCCCTCGTGGCGGTCACGGGGACGAACGGCAAGACGACCGTCACGACGCTGGTCGCCGCCATGCTCCAGGCCAGCGGCCGCAGGACCGCAGCGGTGGGCAACACCGACGTGCCCCTCGTCGACGTGCTCGACGGCACCCTCGACGTGGCCGTGGTCGAGGCGTCGTCGTTCCGCCTCGAGTTCACCGAGACCTTCGCCCCGGCGGTGGCGCTGTGGCTCAACTTCGCCCCCGACCACCTCGACTGGCACCCGTCGCTCGAGCACTACCGGGCGGCCAAGGCCAAGGTATGGTCGGCGCAGGGCCCCGACGACCTCGCCATCGCCTCAGCCGACGACCCGGTCGTGGCCGCCGCCGCCCGTGGCCTGCGGGCGCAGGTCGAGACGGTGGGGCTGGTCTCGGGGGACTGGCGCCGCGAGGGGGACCACCTCGTCGGTCCGCCCGGTCGCGTCCTCCCCGTCGCCGAGCTGGCCAGGGCGCTGCCCCACGACGTCACCAACGCGCTCGCCGCTGCTGCTGCCGCCGTCGCCGCCGGCGCCGGGTTGGATGCCGTGCGGTCGGTGCTGCGTTCCTTCCGGGGGCTCCCCCATCGGCTGGCCCTGGTCGGCGAGCATGACGGGGTGCGCTGGTACGACGACTCCAAGGCGACGGTGCCGGCTGCGGTCGCCACCGCCGTCGCCGCCTTCGACAGCGTCGTCCTCATCGCCGGGGGTCGGAACAAGGGGCTCGACCTCGCCCCCCTGGCCGCCGGGGCCGCGAGGGTTCGCCACGTGGTGGCCATCGGCGAGGCGGCCGACGACGTGGCGTTCGCCTTCGCCGCCAGCACGGCGGTGACGAGGGCCGCCTCCATGGACGAGGCCGTCCTGATCGCGGCGGAGGTCGCCAGGCGGGGTGATGCCGTGCTGCTGTCGCCCGGCTGTGCCTCCTTCGACTGGTACGCCGGTTACGGCGAGCGTGGCGACGACTTCGCACGCGCCGTCGCCGAGCACGTCGGGGGCAGGAGGTGAGGGCGCCGGATCGGGGTCGCAGCCGTCACCCGGCCGCCGGCGCCGCCACACGACCCGTGCCCCGGTCAGGCGGTGGATCGGGTTCGGTCTCGTCCCGCCCCCGGCCCGCCGGGCAGGCGAACGACGTGATCCTCCTCGCCATCGTCGGGGTGCTCACCGTCGTCGGCCTCGTCATGGTGCTCTCCGCCTCCTCCGTGCAGTCCCAGCGTGAGGTCGGCTCCACCTGGAGCTACTTCGCCAGGCAGCTCATGTGGGTGACGATCGGTGTCGGGGCTCTGGCCTTCACGATGCGCATGGACTACCGGCGGTGGCAGCGGCTCAGCGGGCCCTTCCTCGGTGGCTGCGCGTTGCTGCTCCTGCTCGTGCTCCTCCCCGGCCTCGGCGTGCGGGTCAACGGCGCTCGGAGCTGGTTCGAGCTCGGACCCCTGCGCATGCAGCCCGCCGAGCTGGCGAAGCTCGGGGTCCTGCTGTTCAGCGCCAGCCTCCTGGCGCGGCGCTCGCACCGCATGGACGAGTGGCGACTGACGCTGCTCCCGGTGTGCGTGGTGGCGGGCGGCACCGCCTTCTTGATCATGCTCCAGCCCGACCTCGGCACGACGATCGTGCTCGGCAGCATCACCTTCGCCGTGCTGTTCGTGGCCGGCGTCCCGCTGTTCCGCCTCGGCGGCGTGGCGGCGGCGGCGACGGTGGCCGCGCTGGTGCTGGCCCTCAGCAAGACCTACCGGCGCAACCGCATCCTCGCCTTCCTCGACCCGAGCAAGGACCCGCTCAACACCGGGTTCCAGCTCAACCAGTCGTTCATGGGCGTGGCCTCCGGGGGCTGGACCGGCGTCGGCCTCGGCGAGAGCCGGGCCAAGTGGGGGTTCCTGCCCAACGCCCACACCGACTTCATCTTCGCCATCATCTGCGAGGAGCTCGGCCTCATCGGCGCCGTCACCGTGGTGGGGCTGTTCCTCGGCTTCGCCGTCTACGGCACGCGCGCTGCGCTCGCTGCGCCGGACCGGTTCGGCACACTGGTGGCGTCCGGCATCACCGCCTGGATCCTGGCGCAGGCGTTCGTGAACGTGGGAGGCGTGGTCGGGATCCTCCCCATCACCGGCCTCACCCTGCCGTTCATCAGCTTCGGCGGCACGTCGCTCGTGATCACGATGGCCGCCACCGGTGTGCTCCTGAACGTCGCCCGCCAGGGTCGCAAGAGGCGCCCTGCCCGACCGGCGGCGCCCGGGGGCCCGGTCCTCGCCGACCGGTAGCCCGACCCCTCGGGGGACGCCCCTTCGCCCTCCACAGGCCCTGGGCGGAGCCTCAGATGGCGTACCCGGTGGTGTGCAGGCGGTCGAGGTTGTCCCGAACCCAGTCGGAGGTCCGCCGGAGGCCGTCCTCCAGGCTCACCTCGGGGACCCACCCGGCCCACTCCCTGGCCCGGCTGTTGTCGCACAGCAGGCGCTCGACCTCGCTGCCCGCCGGCCGGAGCCTGGTCTCGTCCACCACGACCTCGGCGGTGCTCCCCGTGACCTCGACGAGCGTGCGCACGAGGTCGCCGATGCTGATCTCACGCCCGGAGCCGATGTTCACCACCTCGCCAACGGCCCGGTCGCAACCGGCGACGGCGAGGAAGCCGGCGACGGTGTCGTCGACGTAGTTGAAGTCCCGGGTCGGCGTGGTCGACCCCAGGCTGATCGTCTCCGCACCTGCGTGCAGCTGGCTGAGGATCGTCGGGATGACCGCCCGCGTGCTCTGCCTGGGGCCGTAGGTGTTGAAGGGCCGCACCACCGCCACGGGGAGCTCGAAGGCATGGTGGAACGACAGCGCCATCATGTCGCCGCCGATCTTGCTGGCGGAGTACGGCGACTGGGGCTGGAGCGGGTGGTCCTCGGCGATGGGCACGGTGCGGGCGGTCCCGTAGGTCTCGCTGGTCGAGGTGTGCACCATGCGGGCCACTCCGGCCTGACGGCAGGCGTGCGCCACGTTCTGGGTCCCCTGCACGTTGACCTGCACGTAGCTGTCGGGCGCCACGTAGCTGTAGGGGATGCCGATCAGCGCGGCCAGGTGGAAAACGACCTCGCTGCCCTCGACCGCCTCGAGCACCCGCAGCGGGTCGCGCACGTCGCCTGGCAGGAACCGGACGTCGGTGCGCACCGCCGGGTCGAGCCAGCCCTGCCGGCCGAGCGGGTCGTAGAGGGTCAGGGCGGTCACCTCCGCCCCTTCGCGCACGAGGCGCTCCACCAGCGTGCTGCCGATGAAGCCCTCGCCTCCGGTGACGGTCACCTCGGTGCCCGACCAGCTGCGTGCCATGTGCTGCTCCTCCGCTCGAACTCGTCGTCTGCGTCGTCGTCCGCGTGCTCTGCGGCCCCTGCTCCGTCGGCCGCGCCCCGGCGTCACCTCTCCTCGCCGGTGGCGAACCACAGGAGTGCCTTGTCGAGCTCCTCGCGGGTGCCGATGTCGATGAACCGCTCGATGATCGGGAAGGCCCCGACCTGCCTGCCACCCTCCATCGCCGCGCTGATGAGCGACGGCATCTGGTAGGGGGTGGCGGGAGGGACGAGGTCGAGCAGCTCGGGGTCGAGCACGTAGATCCCGGCGTTGCAGGGCATGCGCAGGGTCGGCTTCTCCTCGATGCCCGTGAGGGTCGCCCCGTCGAGCTGTAGGACGCCGTAGGGGATGCCGACGGCGTGGTCGAAGGAGGCGACGGTGATGGCGTTGCCGACCCTGGTGTGGTGCTCGACGAGGCGGGCGAAGGGCAGCGAGGTGATCTGGTCGGCGTTGAGGACGAGGACGGGCCCGCTCGGTCGGTGCGGGATCAGCGACAGCGCCCCGGCGGTGTCGAGCGGCTCCCGCTCGTGCAGGTAGGTGAGGTGCACGCCGGCCTCGGCCCCGTCCCCGAGCCGGGCCTGGAACACCTCCGCCAGGTAGTTGACGGCGAGGTGGACGTCGGTGATGCCGGCGGCCGCGAGGTTGTCGAGGATGCGCTCGAGGATGGTGCGTCCGCCGATGGCCAGGAGCGGCTTTGGGACCCTGTCGGTGAGCGGGGCCAGGCGGCTCCCCCGCCCCCCGACGAGGAGGACGGCCGTGGTCGGGGGGCGCACGACGCCGACGTCGGCTGCCCTGCGGGTGCCGACGAGCCGCTCGCCGTCGACCACGGGCACCACGTCGAGGTGGTGGCGCACCAGCAGGTCGGCCACCTCGGCGTCGGGCGCACCGGGTCGCACCCACAGTGGGGCGCCGAGCGCCACGTCGGCCACGGGCGCCTCGTGGTCGAGGCCGGTCAGCGCTGCGGCGCGGAGCTCACCGTCGGTGATCGTGCCCTCGACCGCCCCGCCCGGCCCCCGCACCACCGCCACGGCGGTGCCGGCTGCCGCCATGGCCGCCAGCGCTTCATCGAGCGGCAGCCCGGCGTCGACCTCGACCATCCCCGCCGACTCGGTCCCCCGTGCCTCCACGCCGGGTCCCGGTGCCATCAGGTGGCCGCCAGCTCGAGCACCCACGACGCCAGGTCCTCGGCCGCCTGCGGGCGGGCTGCGCCGGTCATGCCCGCTCGCATGGCGGCCAGCGCCGACGGGTCGTCGAGGCGGGCTTCGAGCAGCGGCCCCACGACGTCGGCCGTGGCGTCGGCATCGCGCACCAGCAGCGCCCCACCGGCCCGCACGAGCGGCTGCGCGTTGTGGTGCTGCTCGTCGTGCTCGTGGATGGCCAGCGGCACGATCACCGCCGGCACGCCGGCCACGGCGAGCTCGGTGATGGTGCCGGCACCGCCACGACCGATGACGAGGTCGGCCGCTGCGTAGGCGTCCGCCATCCGCTCGATGTAACCCACGAGGTCGACGAGGTGGCGTCCCGGGTTCGACCGCAGCGCGGCCTCGATCTCGTCGTGGGTCCTGGCTCCCGCCTTGAGCACGATGCGCACGTCGTCCCTCCCCGACCAGCGCTCGGCCAGGCCGAGGGCGAGGCGGTTGAGCACGAGGGAGCCCTGGCTGGCGCCGTTCACCAGGATCATCCGAGTGCCGTCGGGCACCCCGTAGGCAGCCCGGGCAGCGGGTCGCAGAGCCTCTCGATCGAACGACGTCATCTCCGGGCGGAGGGGGTAGCCGGTGCAGCGGACCTCGCGACCGGGGAAGCGCGTCTGGGGGAACGACGTCGCCACGTTGCGGGTGAACCGCGCTGCGAAGAGGTTCGCCTGGCCGGGGACCGACCCCGGTTCGTGCAGCAGCGCCGGCACCCCCGCCAGTCGCGCACCGACCATGAGGGGCACGCCGCTGTAGCCGCCCATCGTCACGGCGACGTCGGCACCGAGGCGCCGGAGGATCGACCTCGACCGCCACGAGCCCCGGGCCAGCGCCACCGGCACGAGCGCCTTGCGCCACCCCTGGTTGTTGAACGGCTCCATGGGCACGAGGTCGAGCCGATGGCCGGCCCTGGGGACGAGGTCACCCTCCATGCCGCGTGCGGTGCCGACGAAGCTCACGGTGGCGGCGGGGCTGGCGCGACGGATCGCGTCGGCCAGCGCCAGGCCGGGGTAGATGTGGCCACCGGTGCCGCCCGCGGCGATGACGATGCTCGGTCCGCCTGCAGCCATGGAACGGCGAGTCTGCCACCCACCGCCGGCCGCCCCGGGCATCCGCCGGCCCGGCGGGGACGGTGGGACACTGGTCGGTAGCGTGCTGCGTCGCACCCGCCCGCTGCCCGGAGGCCGCCCCATCGCCGCACCACTGGACCTCTCCGTGCCCCGGCGCATCCACGTGGTGGGTGCAGGGGGCGCCGGCATGAGCGCCATCGCCGAGGTCCTCGCGGCCATGGGCCACGACGTCACCGGGAGCGACCAAGCCGCCTCGCCGGCGGTCGCCCACCTGCGGGCGCTCGGCGTCGATGTCGCCGTCGGCCACGGCGCCGAGCACGTGGCCGGGGCCGAGGTGGTGGCGATCTCCACCGCCATCCCCGCCGCCAACCCCGAGGTCGTCGCAGCCCACGCCGCCGGGGTCCCGGTGCTGCGCCGGGCGGAGGCGCTGGCCGCCATCTGCGGCGTCCGGCGCACCGTGGCGGTCAGCGGGACCCACGGCAAGACCACGACCACCGCCATGCTGGCCCTGGCCCTGCGGGCCGCAGGCCTGGAGCCGTCGTTCATCGTGGGCGGGGAGGTGCGGGGCCTCGGCAGCGGGGCGGCGTGGGGGAGCGGCGGATGGTTCGTGGTGGAGGCCGACGAGAGCGACGGCACCTTCCTCGAGCTGGGAGCGGAGGCGGTCCTCGTCACCAACGTCGAGGCGGACCACCTCGACCACTGGGGCTCCTTCGATGCGCTGCTGGCCGGGTTCCGGCGGTTCCTCGAGGAGGCGTCGGGCCCTCGGGTGGTGTGCGCCGACGACGAGGGGGCGATGCGCTGCGCCTCGGGCCTCGACTGCCTCACCTACGGGACGTCGGCGGCGGCGACGCACCGGATGGCCGACGTCGTGCCAGGGCCCGACGGCGTCGCCTTCACGCTCGAGCACGAGGGTCGGCGCCTCGGTCGGGTGGCCGTGGCGATGCCGGGGCTCCACAACGCCCGCAACGCGGCCGGCGTGGTGGTGGCGGCGCTCGCCCTGGGAGCCGAGCTCGAGCCGGTCGCTGCCGCACTGGCCGCCTTCCCCGGTGTCAGGCGTCGATGGGAGCGCCGGGGGGAGGCAGGTGGGGTCACCTTCATCGACAGCTACGACCACCTGCCCACCGAGGTGTCCGCCGCGCTCGACGCCGCTGGGGCGGGCGGCTGGGAGCGGGTGGTGTGCGTGTTCCAGCCACACCGCTACACCCGCACCCGCGACCTCTGGCGGTCCTTCTCCGACGCCTTCGACGGGGCCGACCTCCTCGCCGTCACCGACATCTACGCGGCCGGGCAGCAGCCGATCCCCGGGATCACCGGCAAGCTCGTGCTCGACGCCGTGCTCGAGGCTCACCCGTGGCGTCGGAGCGCCTGGCTCCCCACCCGGGCCGACCTGCTCGCCTACCTGTCAGCCGAGCTGCGCCCGGGTGACCTGTGCCTCACGCTCGGCGCCGGGGACCTGACGACGCTGCCGGACGAGCTGGGCCCGCTGGTGGCGGCGCGGGCGAGACCGCGTTGACCGCCGACGCCGACGCCGACGCCGCCGACGCCGCCGCCCCTGCCGCCGGCGTCGATGCGGCCGTCGCCGCCGGCGTCGAAGCCGCCCCCGCCGACGCCGCCCCTGCCGCCGGCGTCGATGCGGCCGTCGCCGTGCTGGGCCCGATCGCGCAGGTCGGCGCCCCCCTCGGTGCCCGCACGACCTACCGGGTGGGAGGCACGGCGGCCGTGCTGGTGGAGGCCGAGACGGTCGACGACCTCGACCTCGTCGCCGCCGCGGTGCGCGCGAGCCACCTCCCGACCCTCGTGGTGGGCCGGGGCTCGAACCTGCTCGTCGCCGACGCCGGCTTCCCCGGGATCGCTGTGGTGCTCGGCGCCCGCTTCGAGGAGGTGCGCATCGACGGCACGACGGTGGTCGCAGGCGGTTCGACCCCGCTGCCGGTGCTGGCCCGTCGTTCCGCTGCTGCGGGGCTCACCGGCCTCGAGTGGGCCGTGGGGGTGCCGGGCACCGTGGGGGGTGGGGTCCGCATGAACGCCGGCGGCCACGGCTCCGACGTGGCCGCCACCCTGGTGGCCATCCACCGCCTCGACCTGGCCACGGGAGAGCATGGGGCGGTGGCGGCGGGAGCACTGGCGCTCGGCTACCGCCGCTCGGCGCTGGCGGCCACCCACGTCGTCCTCGACGCCACCTTCGAGCTGGCGCCGGGTGACGCCCGGGCGGCGGGGGAGGAGGTCGCCGCCATCGTCCGCTGGCGACGCGAGCACCAACCCGGCGGGCAGAACGCCGGGTCTGTCTTCACCAACCCCTCGGGTGCGCCGGCCGGCCGTCTCGTCGACGAAGCGGGCTGTCGAGGCCTCCGCCTCGGGTCCGCCGTGGTGTCGACCAAGCACGCCAACTTCATCCAGGCGGACGAGGGCGGCTCGGCCGACGACGTGCTCCGCCTCATCCGAGCGGTCATCGACGCCGTCGCCCGCAGCCACGGGGTGCGCCTGCACCCGGAGGTCCGGCTCGTCGGCTTCCCCGACGGTGGCGGTCCCGCCGGCCCGGAGCAACCTCCGGGTCAACCTGAGGTCGAGGGTTGACGGCCCCGCCGGAGGCCGAGGAGCGACGGGACGCGGCCATCGACCCTCGGCTCCGGGCGCGCCGGATCGCGGTCAGACGAGATCTCGGGCGTCACCGGCTCCACCGGCTCGCCGCACTCGGCATCGTCGTCGCAGTGCTGGCGCTCGTCGTCGCCGCAGCGCTGTCGCCGCTGCTCGACGTGGACGCCGTCGAGGTGGCGGGGACGAGGAAGGCGACGGCAGACGACGTCGTCGTCGCGAGTGGCGTGCAGCGCAGCGACCAGCTCGTCCTCGTGGACCGCCAAGGCGTCGAGAGGCGGGTCGAACGCCTGCCCTGGGTGCGGACGGCGTCGGTGTCGCGATCCTGGCCCGGCACGCTCGAGATCTCCGTCGTCGAGCGTGAGGCCGTTGCCGGCTTCGTCGGTGCCGACGGGCTCCTGGTCCTCGCCGACGCCGGCGGGCGCATCCTCGACGTGGCCCCTGCCGGTGAGGTGGACCCCACCGTCGTCGTCATCACCGGGCCCGAGTCGCCAGGCGCACCCGGCGACTCGGTGGCCGGTCCAGCCCGCGCCCCGCTCGAGGTGGCGGCGGCGCTGCCGGCCGACATCGCCGATCGCGTGGGCGAGATCGCCGTCGAGGAGGACGGGACGATCACGCTGCTGCTCGACCCCGTCGGCGACGCCGCCGGGCCCCGGGTCGTGGTCGGCGACACGCTCGACCTCAAGGCCAAGGTCGGGGCGCTGGCCACCGTGCTCGCTCGCGTCGACCTCACAGGCGTGGCGTCGATCGACCTCCAGGTCCCGAGCGCGCCGGCCTTGACCAGGCGCTGATGCTGGCCTACGTTCTGCACCACAACCAGAGGTTGATGTCGACCTCGACCTGAGGTCAAGCCCCGGACGGCCGCTCAGGCCGGCCGGCACCCCGTCGCGCCGGCCTCCGCCCCCGGTGCGAGCCCCGCCCCGCACACCCGAAGGAACGCACATGGCCGCCCCGCAGAACTACCTCGCTGTGATCAAGGTCGTCGGCATCGGCGGCGGCGGCGTCAACGCCGTCAACCGCATGATCGACGCCGGTCTGAAGGGCGTCGAGTTCATCGGCATCAACACCGACGCCCAGGCCCTGCTCATGAGCGACGCCGAGCTGAAGCTCGACATCGGCCAGGACGTCACCAGGGGCCTCGGCGCCGGCAGCGACCCCGAGGTCGGTCGAACGGCGGCCGAGGACCACCGCAGCGAGATCGAGGCTGCGCTCCAGGGCGCCGACATGGTCTTCATCACGGCCGGGAAGGGCGGCGGCACCGGCACCGGCGGCGCGCCCGTGGTGGCCGAGGTGGCCAAGAGCATCGGCGCCCTCACCATCGGCGTCGTCACCCGCCCCTTCGCCTTCGAGGGCAGACGTCGCTCGGTGCAGGCCGAGCAGGGGATCCAGAAGCTGAAGGAGAAGGTCGACACCCTCATCGTGATCCCGAACGACCGGTTGCTCACCGTGTCGAACGAGAAGACGTCGGTGCTCAACGCCTTCAAGATGGCAGACGAGGTGCTGCTCCAGGGCGTGCAGGGGATCAGCGAGCTCATCACCACGCCCGGCCTCATCAACACCGACTTCGCCGACGTGAAGATGATCATGACCAACGCCGGTTCTGCCCTCATGGGCATCGGCTTCGGCTCAGGCGAGGGGCGGGCCGTCAGCGCCGCCCGCGCCGCCATCGCCAGCCCGCTGCTCGAGGCGTCGATCGAGGGCGCCCGCGGCATCCTGCTCAGCATCAGCGGCGGGAGCGACCTCGGCCTGTTCGAGGTCAACGAGGCGGCCGAGATCATCCACGGTGTCGCCCACCCCGACGCCAACATCATCTTCGGCGCCGTGATCGACGACGCCATGGGCGACGAGGTGCGGGTCACGGTCATCGCCGCCGGGTTCGACCGCTGGGACGAGGCCAAGGACCGTGAGCCGGCCGCCAAGGTGGCCGGGGGCAGGGACGTCTTCGCGCCGAGCGGCGCCGAGGACGAGCTCGAGCTCGAGGCTGACGAGGACTTCGACGTCCCGTCGTTCCTGAAGTAGCGGCCGGGTGCCCGGGCGCACCTCGCACCACCGCTTCACGACGCGAGCCGACGGCGACCTCGCAATCGGTGGCGTCGGCGTTGCCGAGCGGCGGGCCGCAGTGGTGGACCTGCCGTGGACGTGGCTGCGCCAGGTCCACGGCGCGGAGGTCGTGACCGTGACGCTGCCGGGGGAGCACGCCGGCGCGGCGGCCGACGCAGCGGTGACGGCCGTGCCCGGTGCCGTCGTTGCGGTGCAATCGGCCGACTGCGCGCCGGTCGTCCTGCTCGCCGACGGCGTCGTCGGCGTCGCCCACGGCGGGTGGCGCGGCCTCGTGGCCGGGGTGCTGCCGGCGACGGCCCAGGCGATGCGGGCGGTCGGGGCCGGACCGGTGCGGGCGCTGCTGGGCCCGTGCGTCCACCCGGGTTGCTACGAGTTCGGTGAGGCGTCGTTGGCCCTGGTGGCGGCCGAGCTGGGTCCTGCGGTCGTCGGTCGGACCACCGCGGGCGCTCCCGCACTCGACGTGCCGGCGGCGGTCACCGCCTCCCTCGCCACCGTCGACGTCCCGGTCGACACGTCGGGGTCGAGCTGCACGGCGTGCCGGCCCGATGCCCTCTGGTCCCACCGCGCCCGGGCCGATGCGGAGAGGCAGGCGGCGCTGGCATGGCTGACGTGACGCCGCTCGACGAGGCCGTGCGGGACCGCCTCGGGGCCGTGCGGCTCCGCCTCGAGCGGGCGGGTGGCACCGACGCGCTGCGGATCGTCGCCGTCACCAAGGGCTTCGGGGGCACGGCGGTGGCGGCGGCCGTGGCCGCCGGCCTCCTCGATGTCGGCGAGAGCTACGCGCCCGAGCTGGCGACCAAGGCGCTGGCGTCCGCTGGTGGCGTCGCGCTGATCCGGTGGCACTTCATCGGTCGCCTCCAGTCGAACAAGGTCAAGCGCCTGAGCAGCATCGTGCACCTCTGGCAGAGCGTGGACCGCACGAGCGTGGTTGCCGAGATCGCACGTCACGCCCCGGGGGCGGCGGTGCTCGTCCAGGTCAACGTGAGCGGGGAGCCCCAGAAGGGCGGGTGCGACCCCACCGATGCGCCCGCGCTCGTCGCAGAGGCAACGTCCGCTGGTCTCGACGTGCGGGGCCTCATGTGCGTCGCCGCTGCCGGCGGCAACGACGCGGCCCGACCGGGCTTCCGCCTGCTGCGCTCCGTGGCCGACGACCTGGGGTTGCAGGAGCGGTCGATGGGGATGAGCGGCGACCTCGAGGCGGCGGTCGAGGAGGGTGCGACGATCGTGCGCCTCGGCACCGCCCTCCTCGGCCCGAGGGTGGTGCCTGCCGGGTGAACCCGGTCCCCGTGGCGGCGGGGGCAGGCTGCAACACTAGGGTCGACGTGCCGAAGGAGGGTCTCAGCACCATGGCGACCATGTGGAAGAAGGCGATGCTCTACCTCGGGCTCGGTCCTGACGAGGAGTACGAGGACGACGACGTCGGCGACCGCGTGGTCGGGGCGGGGGCGCGCCCGGCCCCGCCCGAGCCCGTCGCCGCCACCGGGGGTGCCGTCCGGCCACTCCCCCGGGAACGTGCTGCCACGACCGAGCCCCCGGTGCCCCCGCGGGCCGTCCAGCGCACCGGGGTGGTCCGACCCCTCACCGCTTCCCCCTCGGGCTCCAAGCCCTTCGCCGTCGCCCCCGCGTCCTTCAACGACGCGCAGGAGGTGGCCGACGCGTTCATGGCCGACACGCCCGTGATCATGAACCTCGAAGCGGTCGACCGCGAGCTGTCGAGGCGCCTGGTCGACTTCGCCAGCGGCCTCTGCTACGGCACGAAGGGGCAGATGGAGAAGGTCACGACCTCGGTGTACCTCCTCACGCCCTCCGACGTCGAGGTGTCGCTCGAGGACAGGCGCAAGCTGCAGCACGGTGGCGGCTGAGGTGTTCGGCGGCAACATCATCTGCACCGTCGGCAACCTGTACCTGCTGGCGATCTTCGCCCGCATCGTCGTCAGCTGGTTCCCGGTGCAACCCGGCAGCACCTTCGCCTCGATCGTGGGCTTCCTCTACACGATCACCGAGCCGGTCCTCGGACCGCTGCGACGGGCGATCCCCGCGCTGCGCATGGGCGGGATGGGCCTCGACCTGTCGCCCATCATCGTCGTGTTCGGCATGCGGATCCTGCTCGGCCTGCTCGGCTGTTGAGCGGCGCCGCCCCCTCGGCCTCCGTGAGAGGCGGTGGGGGCCTGCGAACTACCATCCGTACATGGACATCTCCCCCAAGCTCCTGCGGGACGTCGAGTTCCGCGAGCAGCGTCGGGGCTACAGCCCGAGCGAGGTCGACGACTTCCTCGAGCGCCTCGCCGTCGGCGTCAGCCAGCTCCAGCAACAGGTGAAGGAGGCCGGCGAGCGCGCCGAGGAGGCCGACCGCCGCTCCGCTGCGGGCTCGCCGAACGAGGACGGGATCAAGCGGACGCTCGTGCTGGCGCAACGGACGGCCGACGCAGCGCTCGAGGAGGCACGCCAGCAGGCAGCCACCACCGTCGCCGAAGCCGACGAGCGGGCGGCACAGGTCGTCGCCGGGGCCGAGGAGCGTGCCGCAGCCACCGAGCGGGCTGCCGCCGAGCAGGCGGCGAGCGTGGTGTCCCAGGCCGAGGAGCGCGTCGCGACCGAGCTGGTGCCGCTGCTCTCCCAGCGCGACGCGCTGCAGCAGGACGTGGGCGCGCTGCAGGCGTGGGCGACGGAGGTCCGGGCCCACATGGCAGCCGACCTGCGCCAGCAGCTGGCGTGGCTCGAGGGAGGGGCAGCAGAGCTCCCGGCAGCGCCCGAGGTGCTCGACCTGGAGCTGCCGGCGCTCGAGGGCACGGCGTCTCGGCCCGATGACCTGGGACCGCCCGGGCCCGACGACCTGCCCCGGCCCGATGCCGACGTGATGGAGGATCCCGACGTCACGGGCGTCACCGAGGCGGTGGACGAGCGGGACCGCCCTGAGCGGGTGGATCATGGCGACCACGGCGTCGAGGGCGGACCCCTGGCCACGGCGGCGGCCGACGATCCCTTCCTCGCCGAGCTCCGCCGGGCTGTCACCGACGAGGAGCCGCTCGGACCGCGCGACCCGGTCGCGGCCGACACGGCGGGCGGCGCAGGGCACGAGGACGACTCGTCGATGTTCCGCCGGAAGAAGCGTCGCTGAGGCCGCAGCTGTCGGACCGGGGATCGTCTCGCACCGGCAGCTCGGCCTGCCGCCATTGCATCGTCCCTCCCCGCCGACCGGCGACACCGTCATGGTCCTGATCAGCTTCGTCCTGGTCCTGGTGGCCACCGGCGTGCTGGTGCTCGGCCTCCTGCGAGACGGCGTCGCGCTCGTCTACCTGTCCATCGCCTGCAGCGTGAGCGCCGGGCTCACCCTCGGGGTGGCGGTCAAGCTGGCGGCGCGCCGGGCCGTCTCGCCTGTCAGCCGTGACGACCGGGACGCGACCCCGCCGGTGCAGGATCCGTCCCCGGACGATCCCGCCTCACCCGCCGGTGAGGGGGCGGCGACGGGCGGAGGCGGGGCGGAGGCGCACGCCGAGGGGGCCCCGCCACAGGGGTCGCCCTGACCGGGTCCCGCCCGTGATCGTGCGCGTGCCGGCAAGCCTCGAGACGGAGGCGCACGCCGAGGGGGCCCCGCCACGGGGGTCGCCATGACCGGGCCTGCTCGCTCCCGCGCGGGGACCGGCGAGCTTCAGGCGCTCGCCCGAGTGAGGCGCAACGACACCTGCTCCCCGTCGAGGTCGGCCCGTGCGGCACCATCGGGCGCGGAGGCCACGACCTCGAGGCGCACCGCCAGCACCTCCCCTGCGAGCCAGGAGCCATGGGCGCCGACGGCATCGGCAGCGCGCCCGGTGGCATGCAGGGCGACGTCGATGCGGTCGGCGATGGCGAAGCCCTGCTCCCTGCGCAGGTCGTTGACGATCCGGACGAGCTCCCGGGCGGCCCCTTCGACCCGCAGTCCCTCGTCGAGCTCGAGGTCCAGGGCGACGGCCCACGGTCCGTCCTGGGCGAGGGCGAGGTCGCCGTGGCCCTCGGCGCGCACCTGCACGTCGTCGGCCGTGAGCACGATGCCGGCCACCTCCACCTCACCGTCGGCCTCGAGTGCCCGTTGCAACGCCGAGCCGTCGGCTGCGGCGAGCGCCGCCTTGACCTCGTTCACCTTCGGACCGAGGCGGGGCCCGAGCGCACGGAAGTTGGGCACCACCTTCCAGGTCACCAGGTCGCCGAGCGTGTCGACGTCCTCGAGTGCGTGCACGTTCAGCTCCTCTGCCACCTCGGCCCGCACCTCCGCCGACAGCTCGACGCCGGGGTGGAGCACCAGGGCACGCCTGAGGGGCTGGCGGGTGCGGATCTTGGCGTCGGTCCTGGCCGCCCGGCCGAGGGCGACGAGGGAGCGGGCGGCCGCCATCTCCGTCGCCAGCCCGGCACCGGCGTCGGTCGAGGCGGGCGGCGGGCTCGGCCAGTCGGCGGTGTGCACCGAGAGGGCGCCGGTGAGCGTGCCCCACAGCTCGTCGGCCAAGAAGGGCGTGAACGGGGCGAGCAGCTCGGCGGTGCGCACCAGGACGTGGTGGAGGGTGGCGTGGGCGGCGGCGTCGGACGACTTCCAGAACCGGGGGCGGCTGCGGCGGACGTACCAGTTGGAGAGGTCGTCGACGAGGCTGCGGAGTCGCTGGGCGGCCCGCAGGGCGTCGAAGCCGTCGAGTGCCTCGGTCACCTCGGTGACGGTGGAGGCGAGCTCGCCGAGGATCCACCGGTCGAGCACGTGGGTGACCTCGGGTGGCGGTGACGAGGGGGTCCACCCCACCTCGGGCTCCCACCCGTCGAGGTCGGCGTAGGTTGCGAAGAACGAGAAGACGTTCCAGAGGGTGAGCAGCGTCTGGCGGGTGGTCTCGCGTATCCCGTCCTCGAAGACGCGTCGCGCCGTCCACGGCTGGCCGGCCGAGAAGAAGTACCAGCGCAGCGCATCGGCGCCCTGGCTGTCGAAGACGTGCCACGGGTCGATGATGTTGCCCTTGGACTTCGACATCTTCTGGCCGTCGGCGTCGACGATGAAGCCGAGGCACACGACGTTGCGGTACGGGGTGGCGTCGAAGGCGAGGGTGTTCACCGCCAGCAGTGAGTAGAACCACCCTCGTGTCTGGTCGATCGCCTCGCAGATGAAGTCGGCCGGGAACGAGGTCTCGAAGGCGTCGTCCTCGGCGAAGGGGTGGTGGTGCTGGGCCGACGGCATGGACCCCGAGTCGAACCACGTGTCGAGCACGGGGGGCAGGCGGGTGGCGAGCGCGTCACAGCCGTCGTGGCTGCAGGGGAACGTCACCTCGTCGACGTAGGGGCGGTGCAGGTCGAGCGACGACAGGTCGCGCCCGGTGCGCTCCGAGAGCTCGGCCACCGACCCGATGCAGGTGTCGTGTCCCCCCTCGCAGCGCCACAGCGGCAGCGGCGTGCCCCAGTACCGGTCCCGGGACAGGGCCCAGTCGACGTTGTGCTCGAGCCACTTGCCGAAGCGGCCCTCCTTGATGTGCTCGGGGTGCCAGCCGATGGTGTCGTTCTGGGCCAGCAGCTCGGCCCGGCGGTCCGACGTGCGGGCGAACCACGAGGTCTTCGCCCAGTAGATGAGCGGGGTCGAGCACCGCCAGCAGTGGGGGTAGCTGTGCAGGTGCGGGCCGGCCGCCACGAGCAGCCCCCGGGCGTCGAGGTCGGCGATGATCGACGGGTCGGCCGCCTTGACACCCATCCACGCGTAGGCACCGGCAGCCTCGGTGAAGGTCCCGTCGGGGCCCACGGGGTTGAGCACGGGGAGGCCCTCCGTGCGCCCGATCGCCGCGTCCTCCTCGCCGAAGGCGGGAGCGAGGTGGACGATGCCCGAGCCCTCCTCGGTGCTCACGTAGCTCGCCAGGACCACCCGCTCGGCGGCGTCGGACTCGCCCGCCTGGAGGGCGATCGAGGTGAAGGGCCGGTCGTAGCGGGCGCCTGCGAGCTCGTGGCCAGTCCCCCGCCACACGACCTCGCCGAGGGCGTCCCCGTCGCCGGCAGGGAACACCCGCCCGGCGGCGGCCTCGGCCAGCACCACGTCCCGCCCCTCACCCGGGAGGCGCAGGCGCACGTAGGTGATGTCGGGGCCGACGGCGGCGGCGACGTTGGAGACGAGCGTCCAGGGGGTCGTGGTCCACACGACGAGGTCGGCGGGGCCTGCCTCGTCGCTCGACCCGCCCGGCATCGAGCCCGGCCGAAGCGGGAAGCGGACGTAGGCGGAGGGGTCGGTCACGTCCCGGTACACACCGGGCTGGCCCATCTCGTGGCTGGAGAGGGTGGTGCCGCACCGTGGGCAGTAGGGCGAGACGCGATGGCCCTCGTAGAGCAGGCCCCGATCCCACAGCCGCCGGACCAGCCACCAGACCGACTCGATGTAGCTGTCGTCGAGGGTCCAGTAGGCGTCGTCGGTGTCGATCCAGACCCCGGCCCGCTCCGTCAGGGAGGTGAAGTCGCCCACGTAGCGCTGCACCGACTCCCGGCAGCGCTCGTTGAACGCCGCCACCCCGTACGCCTCGATGTCGGACTTGGAGGCGAGGCCGAGCTGCTTCTCGACCTCGACCTCGACGGGCAGCCCGTGGCAGTCCCAGCCGCCCTTGCGTGGGACCTTGCGTCCACGCATCGTCTGGAACCGGGGGTACAGGTCCTTGAACACCCGAGCCCAGACGTGGTGCACCCCGGGCCGCCCGTTGGCCGTCGGCGGGCCCTCGTAGAACACCCAGGGCTCGGCGTCGGCCCGCAGCCGGCGGACCTCGCCGATCACGTCGTCCTTGGCCCATCGGGTGAGGACGCGCGCTTCGAGCGCGACGAGGTCGAAGGGCGCCACCGGGCCGAAGGGCATCGGACCAGCGTATTGCCCGTCTGCCGGCCATCCAGCGGGTCGGGCGGTGCCGTCGTCGAGCTCATCCCCGGCGCCTCGAGCAGCGCGGAGCGCTTCGTCGTCAGGGGCGCGACGCTCGGCGACGCCCGCCGGGCCCTCGTGGACGTCGCCGACGCGTCGTCGGCCGCACTCGCACCCGGATCGGGCTGCCATCGGGGGCAGGTGGCAGGAGCTGGCGACGGCACCGCGCAGCGTGCTTGCGGCGAGGTGCTATGTTCCGACGCCAATTTTCCACGACGGAGAGCCCGCGATGCCGAGCCCCAAGAAGGCCGAAGACACGAGCACGCCCCCGGCCGAGAAGTCGTCGCCGACCAAGGGCGCCGCACCCCGGTCGACGGCCAAGGCGGCGGGTGCGAAGGCACCCGTCACGTCGCCTGCAGCCAAGGCGTCAGCGGGGAGGTCCACGGCGCGCAAGGCGACGGGCAAGGCGACGGCGGCCAAGGCGACGGCAGCCAAGGCGACGGCGGGCAAGGCGACGGCGGCCAAGGCGGCGGGTGGCGCCGCCGAGGCCGTGTCGGCGCCACCAGTGAAGCGGGCGACGGCGAAGGTCGCACCGTCACCGGCCGAGCCCGTCGCCGTGCTGGGCGGCGGCGACGAGTTCCTCGCTGCGCAGCGTGCCCTGCTGCTGCAGGAGCGCGAGGCGCACACCAGGCAGGCAGCGGGACTGCGGGCCGAGGCGGAGCAGCTGGCCGAGGAGCGTGACCCGGGAGACGTCCAGTTCGACGAGGAGTCGGGCCAGGGCGACACCATGAACGTCGAGCGCGAGCGCGACCTCGCGCTGTCGGCCCAGGCGATGCAGCAGGTCCTCGAGATCGACGTCGCTCTCGACAAGATCGACAAGGGCACCTACGGGCTGTGCGAGCGCTGCGGCAAGCCCATCCCCGAGGAGCGCCTCCAGGCGCTGCCGTGGGCGGCCCTCGACGTCGGTTGCAAGAGCATGGGGTTCGCCCGCCGCTGAGAGGTGGCCGGCACCTCGAAGGGGGGCCTCTGGTCCCTACGCCGTAGTGTGGTCGGGTGATCGAGTCTGTCGCGCCCTCGGTCGCGGTCGGGGCACCGGGGGTGTCGAGGCACCGGTGGCCGACCCTCGGCTCGGTGGCGCTCGTCGTGGTCGCCGCCGACCAGCTGGCCAAGACGTGGGCACTGCGGGCGCTCGCCGACCGCACCATCGACCTCGTGGGGTCGTTGCGCCTGCGCCTCGTGTTCAACACCGGGAGCGCCTTCAGCATCGGCGCCGGGCTCGGCCCCGTGCTGGTGCTGGTGGGGGTGGTCGTCGTGATCGTCCTGCTGCGGGCGAGCAGGGACCTCGTCGGCACGCCCGCGCTGGTCGCCCTCGGCCTCGTCCTCGGCGGTGCCATCGGCAACCTGGCGGACCGGGTCCTGCGAGGCGGTGAGGGGCTGCTCAGCGGAGCCGTCGTCGACTTCGTCGATCTCCAGTGGTGGCCGGTGTTCAACGTGGCCGACATGGCCATCTGCGCAGGCGTGGCCCTGCTCGCCCTCGCCCTCGGGCGGGAGGGCTCCGGCGGGTCACCCGTCGGCGCCCCTGGCGCCTCGCGTGAGACCGGCCAGGACGAGGTGGCCGGTGGCGGCGCCACCGATGGAGAACCCGGGGGCACCGGCTCGGGCGTGGCGCAGCGGTGATCAGGGCGGAGGTGGTGCCGCCTGCGCTCGACGGTGAGCGGGTGGACCGGGTGGTCGCCCTCCTGACCGGCCTCGCCCGGGCGCAGATCAGCGAGCTCGTGCGTGACGGCGCCGTCCGCTTGCGCGACCAGCCCGTGAAGGCGCGCTCCTCCCGGGTGCGCTCCGGGGACACGGTCGAAGTCGACGTGCCGGACGCCGCCGCCCCCCAGCCGGTGGGCCCCGGGGGGTCCGACGTCGTCTTCGGCGTCGTCCACGAGGACGATCACGTGATCGTCGTCGACAAGCCGGCCGACCTCGTCGTTCACCCCGGTGCCGGCAACCCGGGGGGGACCCTGGCCCAGGGCATCGTCTCCCGCTTTCCCGAGGTGGCGGCGGTGGGGGAGGCGACTCGGCCGGGCATCGTGCACCGGCTCGATCGCGGCACCTCTGGCCTCCTCGTGGTGGCTCGGACCGAGGAGGCCCGGCTCGCCCTGGTCAACCAGCTGGCGGCTCGCCAGGTCACCCGCCGCTACCTGGCCCTCACCTGGGGTCACCTGCGCAGCCCCCGTGGGGTCGTCGACGCTCCGATCGGGCGCTCCAAGCGCGACCCCACCCGCATGGCCGTCACGACCCGTGGCAAGGAGGCCCGCACCGCCTACCAGGTGGAGCAGCGCTTCTCCGAGCCCGCCCCTGTCGACCTGCTCGGTTGCACGCTCGAGACGGGCCGCACGCACCAGATCCGGGTGCACCTCGCCGCCGTCGGCCACGCGGTGGTCGGAGACGCCCGCTACGGCGGCCTGCGGGAGTCCATCCCGGTCGGGCGCCCCTTCCTCCACGCCCGCCACCTCGCCTTCGACCACCCGGCGACGGGGGAGCGGGTGGGCTTCGACGCACCGCTGCCGGACGACCTGGTGGCCGTGCTGGCCGGCCTGGTGCCCGTTGCCGACGACACGGTCGCCTGACGTGGGTGGGTGGTCAGCCGGTGGAGCGGCGGGCCCCGGTGGCGACCGATCGGGCTCCGGCCACGGGGCCGAGGGCGTGGGTCGCGCAGTCGGCGAGGGTGTAGCCGTCGAGGTGTCGGCGCATGTGGTCACCCACGTCGGCCCAGACCGTGAGCAGGACGCACTGGCCCTCGTGGTCGCAGGCGCCGTCCTCGTGGGGCTGCCCGAAGTCGCCCACGGCGATCGGCCCGTCCACCGCCGACACGATCTCCCCGAGGGTGATGTCGGCCGGCGGCCTGGCGAGGACGTAGCCACCGCCCACCCCACGCTTGGACCGCACGAGGCCGGCGCCCTTGAGCGCCAGCAGGATCTGCTCGAGGTAGGGCTGGGGGAGGCCGGTGCGCTCTGCGATGTCGCGCACCGAGGTCGGGCCCTCGTGGTCGACGTGGAGGGCCAGCGACAGCAGGGCCCTGCTGGCGTAGTCACCCCGCGTCGACACCTTCACGCCGCCCATCGTAGGTGTCGGTCCCCCATCCGGCCCGCCCCCGTCCGCCCCGCCCTCGATGTGCGCTCCGACCGCTCGACCTGCTGGACTCGGACCCGTTGCGCCGAGCAACCAGCGGTACGGGGCCGGTCGCAAGGCGACCGGCGCGTCAGGAGGTCGGAAGGTGCGTGACACGGTGGACCCTCTCATCCCCGACTACCAAGGTGCCTGCCTCTCGAACGTGGCGCCCGCCCTCCTCGACGGCCGGGCCACCCCGCCGTCGTGGATGCCCGAGGCGGTGGCCGGGGCCGGACAGGTGGTGCTCCTCGCACTCGACGGCCTCGGCTGGGACCAGCTCGAGGAGCGCGAGCACCTCGCCCCGACGCTGGGGTCGATGACGGGCGGGCCCATCTCCACCGTCGCCCCCTCCACCACGGCGACAGCGCTCTCGAGCCTCGCCCTCGGCTGCGCGCCGGGCGAGCACGGGGTGGTGGGGTACCGGATCAACGTCCGGGGCGACGTGCTCAACGTGCTCAGGTGGCAGACACCGGCGGGCGACGCCCGCAGCGTCATCCCGCCGAACGACTTCCAGGCCCGCCCCGCCTTCCTGGGGCGCCGCCCGCCCGTGGTGACGAGGGCAGAGTTCGCAGGCACCGGCTTCACCGGTGCCCACCTCGCCGGGGTGCGGCTCCATGGCTACCGGGTCGTGTCGACGCTCGTGACCGAGGTCCGCAACCTGCTGCGCAGCGGGGAGCCCTTCGTCTACGCCTACTACGACGGGGTCGACAAGGTGGCCCACGAGCACGGCCTCGGCGACCACTACGACGCCGAGCTGGTGGCCGCCGACCGCCTCGTGGCCGACCTCGCCGAGGTGCTCCCCGCGGGGGCGGCGCTCGTCGTCACCTCCGACCACGGGCAGGTCCACGTGGGCGACGCCATCGTGCGCATCCGGGAGGAGGTCATGGAGCACGTCGAGCTGCTGTCGGGGGAGGGTCGCTTCCGCTGGCTGCACGCCCGCCCCGGCCACGCCGCCGAGCTGGCCGCCGTCACCAGGGAGTGCCACGGCGACCGGGCGTGGGTCAGGACGCGCGGCGAGGTGATCGCCGACGAGTGGTTCGGGCCGAAGGTCTCCGATGCGGCGGCGGCCCGCTTCGGCGACGTGGTCCTCGCCGCCCGCGACGCCGTGGCCTTCGAGGACCCGGCGGACACGGGCCCGTATCGCCTCCAGTCCCGGCACGGCTCGCTCACCTCGGCCGAGATGCGCATCCCCCTGCTCGGCCTGCGGACGGCGTAGCAGCGACGCTGCGGGCGTCAGGTGGCAGCGAGGCGTAGCGCCATGCGCAGCGGGCAGGGTCGGGTCCATGACCGATGCCCAGCCGACGATCACCGCCCAGCCAGGTGCACCTGCCGACACCCCCGAGGGGGGGCTGCCCGAGGTGGCGGTGCCTGACGAGGTGATCGTCGCCGCCTCGCAGGCGGACGAGTCGCCCATGGAGTCGGTCGAGCAGCCGGCCAAGGTCATGCGCATCGGCTCGATGATCAAGCAGCTGCTCGAGGAGGTCCGCCACGCTCCCCTCGACGACCCGTCACGGGAGCGCCTCAAGGAGATCTACGAGACATCGATCAAGGAGCTGGCGGACGGACTCTCCGACGACCTGCGTGACGAGCTGTGCAGCCTGGCCATGCCCTTCGACGCCGAGATCCCGAGCGACGCCGAGCTGCGCATCGCCCAGGCGCAGCTCGTCGGGTGGCTGGAGGGCCTGTTCCACGGCATCCAGGCAACGCTGTTCGCGCAGCAGATGGCCGCTCGCCAGCAGATCGAGCAGCTCATGCAGCAGCGGGGCCTGCCCGCCGGTGCGGTGCCGGGCCCGCAGGGTCCCGGTCGACCCGAGACGGGAGACGCCGCCACCCGGCCCGGGACGTACCTCTGAGCCCGCCTGAGCCGGCACCGCCCCCGGCGGTCGCGCTACCCTCGGCGGAATCACAGCCGTGTGATTCCCGTCCACAGGGCCTGTGGACCGTGTTGTGGACGCCCGGAGGGCGACGGAGGGGACGTTCGTGGGCCGCAGCTTCACGCACCTGCACCAGCACACCGAGTTCTCGATGCTGGACGGGGCGGCGCGCGTGGCCGAGGTCGTCGCCGCGGCTGCAGCCGACGGCCAGCCGGCGCTCGGCATCACCGATCACGGCAACATGTACGGCGTCCTCGACTTCTACGCCGAGTGCCGCAAGCACGACATCACCCCCGTCATCGGCAGCGAGCTGTACCAGGCGGGGGAGAGCCGTCACGAGCGACCCCGCCGACGGGGTCGCCTCGACGACGGCGGGGGTCAGGGCGAGGGCGGCCAGAAGCTCTACTACCACCTGACCGCCCTGGCCGAGACGAACGAGGGCTACCGCAACCTCCTCAAGCTGTCGTCGCGCGCCTACCTCGAGGGGTACTTCTACAAGCCCCGGGTCGACTGGGAGCTGCTCGAGGAGCTGCACGAGGGGATCATCGCCACCACCGGGTGCCTCGGCGGCGTGGTCCTCCAGGCACTGCTGCAGGGCGACGTCGAGGGCGCCACCGCCAAGGCGGCGAGGCTGCAGGACATCTTCGGGCGGAGCTCGCTCTTCGTCGAGCTGCAGGACCACGGCCTCGACGAGCAGCGCCGGACGAACCCTCAGCTGCTGGAGATCGCCCGCCGGATCGGCGCCCCGCTGCTGGCCACGAACGACAGCCACTACGTGCACCGCAGTGACGCCGAGGCCCACGACGCCTTGCTGTGCGTCCAGACGGGGAGCACGATCGACGACCCGAACCGGTTCAAGTTCACGGGTGACGAGCACTTCCTCAAGTCCGCCGAGGAGATGCGCCGACTGTTCCGTGACGTGCCTGAGGCGTGCGACAACACGTTGTGGATCGCCGAGCGGTCAGACGTCACCATCGAGTTCGGCAAGCCGAAGCTCCCGAGCTTCCCCATCCCGCCGGCGTTCCTCGCCACGCTGCCCGACGCCCCGACACCCGTGGGGGGCGGGCTCGCGGCACGGGAGTGCAGCGGCCTGCTCGTGGTGGAGGAGGTCCCGGCTGCGGGTGAGGCAGGGCGGGAGAGCCCCGACAACGCCTACCTGCGCCACCTCACCTACCAGGGCGCAGCGCAGCGCTGGGGCGCCGACCTGCGCGCCGAGATCACCGAGCGCCTCGACTACGAGCTCGGCGTCATCGCCCAGATGGGGTTCAGCTCGTACTTCCTCATCGTGTGGGACCTCATCGCCCACGCCCGTCAGAACGACATACGCGTCGGCCCGGGCCGGGGCAGCGCGGCGGGGTGCGCCGTGGCCTACTGCCTGCGCATCACCGACATCGATCCGCTGCGCTACGACCTGCTCTTCGAGCGCTTCCTCAACCCGTCGCGCATCTCCATGCCCGACATCGACATGGACTTCGACTCCCGGTACCGGGACGAGATGATCCGCTACGCAGCAGAGCGCTACGGGCGCGACCACGTCGCCCAGATCGTCACGTTCGGGACCATCAAGGCACGGGCGGCCGTGCGTGACGGCGCCAGGGTGCTCGGCTACCCCTACGCCGTGGGTGACAAGGTGGCCAAGGCCATGCCGCCGCTGGTGATGGGCCGCGACACGCCGCTGCGGGCCTGCCTCGAGCCCGACCCCGCCTACGCCGGCGGGTACGCGGCGGCGGCCGAGCTCCGGGAGATGTACGACAACGACCCCGACGCCCGCCGGGTGATCGACGTGGCCAAGGGGCTCGAGGGCCTTCGCCGTCAGGACGGCATCCACGCCGCCGCCGTGGTCATCACCGACCAGCCCCTCACGGACTACCTCCCGGTCCAGCGCAAGCCCGAGGCAGGCAAGGACCCCGAGGAGGCCCCGGTCGTCACCCAGTACGAGATGCACGGGGTCGAGGACCTCGGCCTGCTCAAGATGGACTTCCTCGGGCTGCGCAACCTCGACGTGATCAGCGACACCGTGGCGCTCGTCGAGCGGGTGCACGGCACCAAGCTCGACATCGACGCCATCCCACTGGACGACGACCCCACCCTCACCCTGCTCCGCCGAGGCGACTCGATGGGGGTGTTCCAGCTCGAGGGGGGTCCCATGCGGGCGCTCGTGCGCAGCCTCGCCCCCACCAGCTTCGACGACGTCGCCGCCCTCGTCGCGCTCTATCGGCCCGGCCCCATGGCCGCCAACATGCACAACGACTTCGCCGACCGCAAGAACCACCGGAAGCCCATCGCCTACCTGCACCCCGACGCCGAGGAGGTCCTGGGCACGACCTACGGGCTGCCGATCTACCAGGAGCAGATCATGCTGCTGGCCCAGCGCTTCGCCGGCTACGACCTCGCCGAGGCGGACAACCTCAGGAAGGCGTGCGGCAAGAAGGACCGGGCCCTCATCGCCAAGGAGCGGGTCACGTTCGTGGCCGGCTGCGACGCCAAGGGCTACGGGGCCGAGCTCGGCGAGGCGTGGTTCGACATCATCGAGCCGTTCGCCGACTACGCCTTCGCCAAGAGCCACTCCTACGGCTACGGCCTCGTCTCGTTCCAGACCGCCTACCTCAAGGCGAACCACCCCGTCGAGTACCTGGCCTGCCTGCTCGGGTCGGTCAAGGACGACCAGGACCGCTCCGCCATCTACCTGGCGGAGTGCCGGCGGATGGGGATCCAGGTGCTCGTCCCCGACGTCAACCTGTCGGAGCTGAACTTCACCGCCCGCTACGACGGGGCCGGCTCACCGGACCCCGGCGACGGTGCCAGGGGGACGATCCCCTTCGGCCTGGCCGCGGTGCGCAACGTCGGGGAGGGCCTCGTCCGGCTCATCCTGGCGGAGAGGGAGCACGGCCCGTTCCTCGACTTCCACGACTTCTGCGACCGGGTCGACCCCCAGGTGCTCAACAAGCGGGCGCTCGAGTCGCTCATCAAGGCGGGCGCCTTCGACAGCCTCGGCCACGAGCGCAGGGGCCTGCTCACGGTGTTCGAGCAGGTCGTCGACCACGCCCTCACCCGGCGTCGTGAGCGCGATGCGGGGGTGATGAGCCTCTTCGGGGAGGTCCCCGGTGACGACGGGTCCTCGTTCGACGAGCGGGTGGCCATCCCCACCCTCACGTTCGAGAAGATGCAGCGCCTCGCCTACGAGAAGGAGATGCTCGGCCTCTACGTGAGCGACCACCCGCTCATGGGCGCCGAGCACCTCCTCGCCCGCCACGCCGACTGCACGATCGTCGAGCTCCGTGAGCCAGGGTCCGTCTCGACGCCCGGCGGTGGCGAGGGGTGGAGCGGCCCGTCGATGCGCGTGGTCGGCGGGGTGGTGACCAGCCTGCAGCGCAAGCACACGAAGAAGGGCGACCTCATGGCGATCTTCGTCCTCGAGGACCTGGGCGCTGCCATCGAGGTGATGGTGTTCCCGAAGACGATGGCCGACCACGGCCACAAGCTGGTGGACGACGCCGTGGTCTGCGTCAAGGGGCGGTTGGACACCCGGGAGGACGTCCCGAAGCTCATCGCCATGGAGATCACCCCCGTCGAGCTCTCCCACGACGGCGGCATCCCGCTGCGCATCAACGTCCCGCCGAGCCTGCTCGACGCCGGGGTCGTCGAGCGGCTGAAGGCCCTGCTCGGCGAGCACCCGGGCGACTCGCCGGTGCTCCTCCACGTCGGGACGACCGTCCTGCGACTGCCGAGCTCGTGCAACGTCGACAGCGGGCGTGGCCTTCTCGGGGAGCTGAAGGTGCTGCTCGGCGCAGGTGCGATCGTGGCGTCGGTGGCGGCGTGAGGCCGACGTCGGCGTCGTCAGGAGTTGCGCCGAGGGTGCCCCAGCCTGTGGACTAGGGGGCGAGACGTCGGCGTGGAACGGGGGATGGGAACCGGAATGGCCATCGAGACGGAGACCAAGGACTGCACGTCGCTCAGCGATGCCGAGCTGGCTGAGATGGGCGACATCTGCGCAGACGGACCCGCGAAGTACGACATCGGCCTGCTGTCCAAGCAGCGCGAGGAGTGGGTCCTGGTCACCCTCGCCCGCAACGGCAACGCCCTGCAGGGGTTCTCGTTCTGCACGCTGGAGCGCATCGGCGGGACGCCGAGCGTCCTCATCGGGATGGCCTCGGTGAAGCGGACGGGCAAGCGCACCGAGGCGCTGCGCGCCATCCTCGGTGCCCAGTTCCGCCGGGCCGTCCTCGCGTTCCCCGACGAGGACGTCATCATCGGCACCCGCTTCGTCGACCCCTCAGGCTTCGAGGCGTTCAGGTCGGTGCTGAAGCTCGACGACATCGTCCCCCGGCCCGACCACAAGGCGACCGGCGAGGAGCGGGCGTGGGGTCGTCGCCTGGCCAAGCGCTTCGGCATCGACGGGTCGTACGAGGACCGGGCGTTCACCGCCACCGGCACCGGTGCGCCTCCGTGCGTGCTCGACCACCAGAGCCTCAAGCCCGACTCGGTCGACCCCGAGGTGGCAGCCCTGTTCGGCGGCGTCGACGTGGCTCGTGGCGACAGCCTGGTCGCCTTCGGCTGGGCCATGGCCGAGGATCTCGCAGCACTGGCGTAGCCCCGCCCTCCGCCGCAGGCTCGACCTGTTCGGCCGGCCCGCCGGGGTGTCCTGAACCGGGTCGTCCACGTGGGAGGGTTCGGGCATGGAGCTCTCCGAGGCGCTCCGGCGGCGGCGGATGGTGCGGGCGTTCCTGCCTGACCCCGTGGCACCGACCGTGCTGGACCGGGTGCTGGACGCAGCGACCCGGGGACCGTCGGCCGGCTTCACCCAGGCTCTCGATCTGCTCGTCCTGGCGGACCCGAGCCACGTCGAGCGCTACTGGGGCATCACGTTCCCTGATGAGGGCGCTCGCGCCGGCTTCAGGTGGCAGGGGCTGTTCCTGGCGCCCGTCCTGGTCATCCCTGTGGTCGACCCGTCCGCCTACGTCGCCAGGTACGGCGAGCCGGACAAGGAGGCGAGCGGACTCGGCGAAGAGGCCGCCTGGCCGGTGCCCTACTGGTGGGTCGACGGCGGCGCGGCGGTGGAGAACCTCCTGCTGGCTGCGGTGGACGAGGGGCTCGGTGCGCTGTTCTTCGGCCTGTTCTCCCACGAGCGTGCGGTGCTCGACGCCTTCGGTGTCCCCACCGGCCGGAGGGCGCTCGGCACGGTCGCCCTCGGCCACCCCGCCCCCGACGAGCCCGGCCGCTCGTCGACCCGTCCACGCCGCCCCCCAGCCGAGGTCGTCCACCGCGACCAGTGGTGAGGCCCGGGTGGATGCCGGCCCGCTCATCGTACGCCGGGCCACCTCACCGGTGGTCGAACGTCCGAGATCGCGCTGCGCTCCCGTTCCAGGACGGTGGACCACCGCCGCGGTGGTCGAGCGTCCAGAGATCCGTGGCGCCGGGGTCAGGAGAGCTGGGCTTCGAGGTCCTCGACGGTGGTAACGGGCTGGCGGCAGGCGTAGGCCTGGCAGACGTAGGCCCGACCGTCCTCCCGCCCCTCCCACAGGGGGGAGTCCGTCCGCTCGCCCCAGGCCAGGACCCCCCCCGGGAGCCAGCGGCGCTGGACGACGCCGACCAGATCGGGGCGCTCACCGGTGACGACGACCTCGACCGGCGGGTTGGCGAGCTCGTCGGCTGCGGCCAGGAGGTTGGCGAAGGCCGTGGGGTGCTGCAGCGCGGGGCCGGCGAGGCGGCCGACGATGCGGCGGGCCACCGTGGCGAACCGGTCGTGGCCGGTGAGGGCCGCGAGCCGGGCGAGAGCGAGGGCGGCGTTCGAGCTGGCCGACGGCGTGGCGTTGTCGAGCAGGTCCTGCTGGCGGGCGATGAGGACCTCGGCGTCGTGGCCGGTGGTGAGCATCCCACCCTCCTCCTCGTCCCAGAACAGCTCCAGCAGCGCGTCTGCGGTCGCCACCGCAGCGGTGGTCCAGCGTGCCTCGCCGGTCAGCTCGCCGAGGCGGGTGAAGGCGTCGACGAGGGCGGCGTGGTCGGCCGCGTAGGCCAGGTGGCGGGCGCCCGCCTCGCTCTGCCAGGCCCGCAACCACCGGCCGTCCTCTCGCCTGAGGTTGGCGAGGAGGAACTCGCCACAGGCCACTGCAGCGACGCGCCACCCGGGATCCCCGGTGGCGGCCGCAGCCTCGGCGAGGGTGGACAGGAACAAGCCGTTCCACTCCGCCAGCACCTTGTCGTCGAGACCCGGTCGCACCCGTCGCTCCCTGGCCTCGAACATGGCCGCCCGAGCCGCCTCGATGGCGGGTGGCCGGGAGAGATCACCCCGTACCGGTCGATGCAGGATGTTGGCGCCCTCGAAGTTCCCGGCCCCGGTCACGCCGTACCAGCCGATGGCGCCCTCGGCTGCCTCGAGGTCGTCTCCGCAGGCGGCGCGGATCTCGTCGGGCTTCCAGACCGAGAACTGCCCCTCCTCACCCTCGGAGTCCGCGTCCTCGGCCGACAGGAGGCCCCCGTCGGGGTGGCGCAGGTCTCGCAGGACGTAGCCGACGGTCTCGTCGAGGACCTGGCGGTACCTGGCCTCGCCGGTGACCTGCCAGGCGTGCAGGTAGGCGCGGGCGAGCAACGCCTGGTCGTAGAGCATCTTCTCGAAGTGCGGCACCATCCAGAAGGCGTCGACCGAGTAGCGGGCGAAGCCGCCGCCGAGGTGGTCGTAGATCCCACCCGAGGCCATGGCGTCGAGGCTCGTGGTCGCCATGCCGAGGGCGTCGGCCTCGCCGTCGCCCGTGTCGGCTCCCCGCACGTGGAGGCGCAGGAGCAGATCGAGGGTCATGGCCTGGGGGAACTTCGGTGCCCGCCCGAAGCCACCCCACTCCCCGTCGAACTGGTCGGCGACGGCGCCCGGGACGGCGGCGAGGTCACCCGGTCCCGGTCGCTCGCCACCGTCGTCCCCGAGGGAGCGCTGCTGCAACCTGGCCGTGAGCTGGCCGGCCTGCTCGTCGATGTCGCCACGCCGCTCCCGCCACGCCTCGGCCACCGCGTTGCAGAGGTCGACGAAGGACGGCAGCCCGTGGCGTGACTCCTTCGGGAAGTACGTCCCCCCGAAGAAGGGGCGGCCGTCCGGCGCCAGGAACACCGTCATCGGCCAGCCGCCGTGGCCGGTCATGACCTGGACCGCCTCCATGTAGACGGCGTCGACGTCGGGACGCTCCTCGCGGTCGACCTTCACGTTGACGAACAGGTCGTTCACGACGGCCGCCGTGGCCACGTCCTCGAAGCTCTCGTGGGCCATCACGTGGCACCAGTGGCAGGCCGAGTAGCCGACCGACAGCAGGATCGGCTTGTCCATGGCCCTGGCGGCGGCGAACGCCTCCTCCCCCCACGGGTACCAGTCGACGGGGTTGTCGGCGTGCTGGCGCAGGTAGGGACTGGCCTCGGCGCCGAGGCGGTTGGAACCGGACATGAGGGCCAAGGTACCGGTGGTGCTGGGGTCATCACCGACCCCACGATCGTCCCTCCCGAACGTCGACCCCGATCCGCACGAGCCAGGAGACCACGATGTCCGACCACCTCACACCGCGACCCGAGCACAAGTTCACCTTCGGCCTCTGGACCGTCGGGTGGCAGGCGCGCGACCCCTTCGGTGACGCCACGCGGGCTCCACTCGATCCCGTGGAGACGGTCGAGCGGCTCGCTGGCCTCGGCGCCTACGGCGTCACGTTCCACGACGACGACGTGATCCCGTTCGGGAGCGGGCCGGGCGAGCGGGAGGCGCACATCGAGCGGTTCCGTGCCGCGCTCGACGCAGCCGGGCTCGTGGTGCCGATGGTGACGACCAACCTGTTCACCCACCCGGTGTTCAAGGAGGGTGCGTTCACCGCCAACGACCGCGACGTCCGTCGCTACGCCCTGCGCAAGACGATGCGGAACCTCGACCTGGCCGCAGAGCTCGGGGCGTCGACCTACGTCTTCTGGGGTGGGCGAGAGGGGTCCGAGGTCGACGTGGCCAAGGACGTGCGCGCTGCGCTCGACCGCTACCGAGAGGCGATCGACACCCTTGGCGACTTCGTCATCGAGCGCGGCTACGACATCCGCTTCGCGCTCGAGCCGAAGCCGAACGAGCCCCGTGGCGACATCCTCCTGCCGACGGTCGGCCATGCCCTCGCCTTCATCTCGAGCCTCGAGCACCACGAGATGGTCGGCGTCAACCCGGAGGTCGGCCACGAGCAGATGTCGAACCTGAACTTCGTCCACGGCGTGTCGCAGGCGTTGTGGCACGGGAAGCTGTTCCACATCGACCTCAACGGCCAGCACGGGCCGAAGTTCGACCAGGACCTCGTCTTCGGTCACGGCGACCTGCTGAGCGCCTTCGCCCTCGTCGACCTCCTGGAGAACGGTGGGCCCGGCGGGGGGAACGCCTACGACGGGCCCCGCCACTTCGACTTCAAGCCGCTTCGCACCGAGGACGCCGACGGCGTGTGGGAGTCGGCGGCCGCCAACATGCGCACCTACCTCCTGTTGAAGGAGAGGGCCGAGACGTTCCGCTCCGACTCCGAGGTCCGACAGGCCATGGTCGACGCCGGTGTGCCCGCGCTCGCGACACCGACGCTTGCGGAGGGTGAGACGTTCGACGACCTGCTGGCGGACCGCGGCGCGTTCGGGGACGACGACGTCGAGCGCGCCGGTGCTCGTCCCCACGGCGCCACCCGCATCGACCAGCTCGCCATCGAGCACCTCCTGGGTGCTCGCTGATGCCGTTGGTGGCGGGGGTCGACTCCTCGACGTCTGCGTGCAAGGTGGAGGTGCGCGACGCCGACACCGGTGAGCTTGTCGCGTCCGGTCGGGCCCCGCATCCCCCGACCACCCCGCCGCGCAGCGAGCAGCACCCCGCCGACTGGCGCGCCGCGTTCGACGCCGCTTGCGAGATGGCCGGCGTGTTCGGGCCGAACCGGCCAGCGGCCATTTCGGTCGCCGCCCAGCAGCACGGGCTCGTCGTCTCCGACCACCAGGCCCGGGTGCTGCGACCGGCCAAGCTGTGGAACGACACCGAGTCCGCCGATGACGCAGCCGCCCTCGTCGCGGCGATGGACGGCGGCGCGCCAGGTTGGGCGACGGCCTGCGGGAGCGTGCCCACGGCGGCCTTCACCATCACGAAGCTGGCGTGGCTGAAGCGCTGCGAACCGGACGTGTTCGGCCAGGTCCGCTCGGTGCTGCTCCCCCACGACTGGCTGACGGCGCAGCTGACGCACGCGTCGACGACCGATCGGGGCGACGCCTCCGGCACCGGGTGGTGGTCGCCACGGGACGAGTGCTACCGGCACGACCTCCTCGCCATGGTGGACGACGCCGTGTCGTGGGACGACGTGCTCCCCGAGGTGCTGGGGCCGGCCGACCAGGCCGGCGAGTGGGAGGGGATCGTCGTCGGACCCGGTACGGGCGACAACATGGCTGCTGCCCTGGGACTCGGGTTGCGACCAGGCGACCTCGCGCTCAGCCTCGGCACGAGCGGCACCGCCTCCACCGTCAGCGACCGTCCGGCCGCTGACGGCTCGGGGACCGTGGCCGGCTTCGCCGACGCCACCGGCCGCCACCTGCCGCTCGTCTGCACGCTCAACGCCACGAAGGTGACCGACGCCGTCGCCCGGCTGCTCGGCGTCGACGCCGCCGGGCTCGACGCCCTCGCCCGTGCCTCGCAAGCCGGCGCCCGTGGTCTCGTCCTCGTCCCCCACCTCGACGGCGAGCGCACACCGAACCGGCCAGACGCGAGAGGTGCGCTCACCGGGATCCGCTCCGACGTGACCCGGGAGGATCTGGCGCGCGCCGCCTTCGAGGGGGTCGTCTGCAACCTCCTCGCCGGTGCCGACGAGCTCCTCCGATGGGAGCCAGGCGCGGCCGAGGGTCGTGTGCTGCTCATCGGCGGGGGTGCCCGCAGCGCCGCCTACCGTCAGGTCGTCGCCGACCTCACCGGCCGTCCGGTGCTCGTCCCCGATGTCGGCGAGCCCGTCGCCCGCGGAGCCGCGCTCCAAGCCGCCGCCGTCCTCACCGGGGGCCACATCGAGGACATCGCCGATGCCTGGGGCACGGGCCGCGCCTCCGAGGTCGATCCCGATCCATCCGTCGACGGCGCAGCCGTCCGCCGCGCCTCCAGGACCGCCTCCCGAGGGTGAGGACCTCACGACGAACGAGCTCGACGCAGCACACCCGGTCACGGGGCCGGGGACGTCCAGGTCGGCCGGCGGGGGCCGACCTGGACGTCGGGGTCAGACCAGGTCGAACCGGCCGAGGTTCATGACCTTGTCCCACGCTGCGACGAAGTCGCGAACGAACTTCTCCTGCGAGTCACTGCAGGCGTACACCTCGGAGATGGCGCGGAGCTCGGAGCCGGCACCGAAGACGAGGTCGACGGCCGTGCCGGTCCACCGCTCCTCGCCGGTGGCGGCCTCGCGGCCCACGAACACGTTCTCGCCCTCGACCGACGTCTCCCACACCGTGCCCATGTCGAGCAGCTGCACGAAGAAGTCGTTGGTCAGCGTCCCGGGCCGCGTGGTGAAGACGCCGTGCTCGGACCGCCCGGTGTTGGCGTCCAGGACGCGCATGCCGCCGACGAGCACGGCCATCTCCGGGGCGGTCAGCGTCAACAGGTTGGCCCGCTCGAGGAGCAGCTGCTCCGGCGTCCGCTTCTCACCGGCCCGCAGGTGGTTGCGGAAGCCGTCCGAACCCGGCTCGAGGTAGGCGAAGGACTCCACATCGGTGTCTTCCTGCGACGCGTCCGTGCGCCCGGGGACGAACGGGACCGTGACGTCGAACCCGGCGTCCTTCGCCGCCCGCTCCACGGCGGCCAAACCCCCGAGGACGATGAGGTCGGCGAGCGAGATCCGCTTGCCGCCCGACTGGGCGTCGTTGAAGTCCTGCTGGACCCTCTCGAGGCCCGCCAGCACGCCGGCCAGCTCGGACGGCTCGTTGACCGCCCAGTCCTTCTGCGGCGCCAGCCGGAGCCGGCCGCCGTCGGTGCCACCGCGCATGTCGGTGCCGCGGTACGACGCCGCCGATGCCCACGCGGTGGACACCAGCTGCGGGCCGGTCAGGCCCGAGGCGAGGATCGTCTCCTTCAGCGCAGCGACGTCCTGGTCGTCGACCAGCTCGTGGTCGACGGCGGGGGTCGGGTCCTGCCAGAGCAGCTTCTCGGTGGGGACGAGTGGGCCGCGGTAGCGGGAGACCGGGCCCATGTCGCGGTGGGTCAGCTTGAACCACGCCCTGGCGAACGCCTCGGCCAGCTGGTCGGGGTTCTCGTGGAAGCGCTTCGAGATCTCGGCGTAGACCGGGTCGACCTTCAGGGCGATGTCGGTCGTGGCCATCATCGGGGCGTGTCGCTGCGCCGGGTCGTGGGCGTCGGGGACCGTGTCGCGCGCCGCCGGGTCCGTGGGCGTCCACTGCTTCGCCCCGGCCGGGCTCGTGGTCAGCTCCCACTCGTAACCGAGGAGGTTGTCGTAGTAGCCGTTGTCCCACTTCGCCGGCTCGTTGGTCCAGGCACCCTCGAGGCCGCTGGTGATGGTGTCGACGCCCTTGCCGGTGCCGAAGTCGTTCCGCCACCCGATGCCCTGCGCGTGGACGGGGCACCCCTCGGGCTCGGGACCGATGAGCCCGGGGTCGCCGGCGCCGTGGCACTTGCCGAACGTGTGCCCACCGGCGATGAGGGCAACCGTCTCCTCGTCGTTCATCGCCATGCGGGCGAAGGTCTCGCGGATGTCGTGCGCGGACCGGAGCGCGTCCGGCTCGCCGTTGGGGCCTTCGGGGTTCACGTAGATCAGGCCCATCTGCACGGCGCCGAGCGATTCGCCGAGCTCCCGCTCGCCGCTGTAGCGCTCATCGCCGAGCCAGGTGTCCTCGGGTCCCCAGAAGATCTCGTCGGGCTCGTAGATGTCCTCGCGGCCGCCGCCGAAGCCGAACGTCTCCAGGCCCATCGACTCGAGGGCGCACGTGCCGGCGAGGATGATCAGGTCGCCCCAGGAGAGCTTCTGACCGTACTTCTGCTTGACCGGCCACAGCAGCCGGCGTGCCTTGTCGAGGTTGGCGTTGTCGGGCCAGCTGTTGAGTGGCGCGAAGCGCTGCGCACCGCTGCCGCCACCACCACGGCCGTCGGCGACGCGATAGGTGCCGGCGCTGTGCCACGCCATGCGGATGAAGAGCGGCCCGTAGTGGCCGTAGTCGGCCGGCCACCAGTCCTGCGAGGTGGTCATCACCGCTTCGATGTCCTGCTTGACGGCGGCGAGGTCGATCGTCTCGAACGCGGCTCCGTAGTCGAAGTCCTCGCCCATCGGGTTGATCGTGCGCAGGTGCTGGTGGAGCACCTGCAAGTCGATCTGGTCCGGCCACCAGTCCTTGTTCGTCCTCGGCCGGGTCCCCTTGGCTTCAGGGGCGTCGATCGCCGGGTTCTCGCTCTCGCTCCCGGTGTCCGTCACGTCGGTCATGTCGGTCCTCCTGTTGTCTCGCTGCTCGGTCGGATGGTCGGTGTTGCTCCAGCTGCGCCTCGGTCGCCTGGTGCACGGTCGCTCGCCGCACCGGCGGGACCCGCTGCGAGGCACGTGGGGCACTGGCCCCAGTAGACGACCTCGGCCTCGTCGATCGAGTAGCCGCTGTCGTGCGAGGCGATGAGGCACGGGGTGTCACCCACGGCGCAGTCGACGTCGGCGAGGTCACCGCACGATCGGCACACGACGTGGTGGTGGTTGTCACCGACCCGTGACTCGTAGCGGGCGACGGAGCCGGACGGCTGGATGCGCCGCACCAGCCCCGCCGTGGTCAGGGCACGCAGCACGTCGTAGACGGCCTGGTGGGAGACCTCGGTGTGGTCGCTGCGCACGGCGCCGATGATCGAGTCCGTGTCGGCGTGCGGGTGCGCGTGCACCGCCGCCAGCACCGCCATGCGAGGCCGTGTCACCCGTAGGGCTGCGCTGCGCAGCGCTCCCTCGAGGTCCGACGCCGTGGGCACCTGCCGAGTGTTCCCCATCGACTTGACTGAGTCAAGACAACGTCGTGATGGGCAGGGACCCTCTGGTCGCGGCTGCCTCGTCACGACGGAGCTCCATCGACCGCTCGCGACGACGAGGTCATGCCCGGCCTTCCGGGCGGCGGTCGGTCCTCCAGCGGGCCGACCGATGTGCCGAAGGATGTCCATGGTCGCTCCCGCAGTGCAGGGCGCCGTGCGGTCCGTCCGTACGACCCGGTGCCGTCGCACGGGAGCCGGCACATGACCGACCTCACACCCCGGACCACGCCCACCTCGCGTCGCCTGCGCCGCCTCATCGCGACCTTCGTCCTGGTCAGCCTCGTCCCTGTCGGACTGCTGGCGTACGCCAGCACCACCTTGGCCGATCGCGCCGTGCGGCACGAGGTGGAGGCCCATCTCCGCAACACCTCCACCGTGAGCGCCGCGTTCCTCGAGAAGGACCTGCAGGGCGTCGCCGAGCTGGTCGACTCCTACGCCAGACGCCGTTACCTCGCCGTCGCCATCGGCGACGGAGACCCGGCGCAGTACGACGACGCCGCCGTCGAGCAGCAGCTGGCGGAGCTGAAGCAGGCACGGGGCGGCCACGCCGGCGCCTTCCTCACCGAGGTCGACGGGCGGCTCAGCAGCGTCGTGCCCTCGACCCCTGCGATCGTGGGCAAGGACTTCAGCTTCCGCGACTGGTACAGGGGGCTCACGGCGACCGGGACGCCCTACGTCTCCGAGGCCTACGAGTCCGCCATCGCAGGCGACGCCGTGGTCGTGGCCGTGGCCGCGTACGTGCGAGCACCGTCAACCGACGGCCGCCCCGGACAGCCGCTCGCCATCCTCGCCGTGACGTACCGCCTCGACGCCATCGAAGCCCTTGCCGACGAGATCGCCACCACCCCGGGTCTCCGGCTGGACATCACCGACCACCACGGGTTCGTGGTGAGCGAGCCGGCCGCTGACGCCTCCGGCCTCATGTCGCGCCGGGACGATCCGCTGGTTGCCGCCGCCCTGGACGGTCGCGAGGGTCTGGCGACGCATCGGGTGGGTGGCGATGAGGAGCTCGCGGCCTACACACCGGTGCGCGAGGTGGGCTGGACGGCGACCGTCTCGATCCCGAGCAGGGTGGCGTTCGCGAGCGTGGGTCGCCTGCAGGGCACGGTGCTCTCGATCACCCTTGCGCTCATCGCCATGATCCTGGCCGGCCTCGTCGTGCTCGTCCGGTCGCAGCGCCGGCAGTGGCACGCAGAGGACGCGCTGGAGGTCGCACGCGATGCGGCCGTCGAGGCGTCGCGGATGAAGTCGGAGTTCCTCGCCACCATGAGCCACGAGATCCGGACCCCGATGAACGGCGTGATCGGCCTCACGGGCCTCCTGCTCACCACGTCGCTCGACGACCGCCAGCGCCAGTACGCCGAGGGGGTGCGCGGGGCCGGGGACGGCCTCCTGAGCATCATCAACGACATCTTGGACTTCTCCAAGATCGAGGCGGGAAAGCTCGAGCTCGAGCTGGTGGACTTCGACGTCCGCAAGCTGGTGGAGGAGGTCGCCTCCCTGGTCGCCGAGCCCGCCGAGCGGAAGGGCATCGAGGTGCTCGTGGTGTGCGATCCAGACCTGCCCACCGCGGTGGTCGGGGACGCCGCGCGGCTGCGCCAGATCCTGGTGAACCTGGCTGGCAACGCCGTCAAGTTCACCGAGCGGGGCGAGGTCGTCCTGCGGATCGCCCCGGCCACCGGGTCGACCGTCGCCAGGGCGCTGCGCTTCGAGGTGCGCGACACCGGCATCGGCGTCGACCCCGGGGACAAGCGCCGCCTCTTCGACCCGTTCTCCCAAGCCGACGCGTCCACGACACGCCGCTACGGCGGCACCGGCCTCGGTCTCGCCATCTGCAGCCAGCTCGTAGCGGCGATGGGCGGCGAGCTCGACCTGCACAGCGAGGTGGGCACCGGGAGCACCTTCTGGTTCGAGCTGCCGCTCGGCCGAGGGGTCGACGTCGCACCCGACGTCCTCCCTGACGCAGCACCACTCGACGGCATCGCCGTGCTCGTGGTCGACGACAACGCCACGAACCGCCTCATCCTCGAGACGCAGCTCTCCTCCTGGGGGATGGAGCCCCACGCGTGCTCCGGCGCTGAAGCAGGTCTGGCGGAGCTGCGAGGGGCGGCGCAGCGAGGAGCGCCCTATCGGCTCGCACTGCTCGACATGTGCATGCCCGACATGGACGGCCTCGGGCTCGCCCGGCTCATCTCGAAGGACCCCGCGCTCGCATCGACCAGCCTGATCATGCTCACCTCGACCTCGGGCGTGGAACCGGGCGAGGCGCGCAACGCCGGGATCGCGACGCTGCTCACCAAGCCCGTGCGCCAGTCCGAGCTCCACGACGCCCTCATGGGCGTCTTCGCCCCGGCGGTGCTGCACCGGCACGCCCCCACGGATGGAGACCTCGCCGCCGGGCCGGCACGGGGACACCTCCTCCTCGCTGAGGACAACGAGATCAACCAGATGGTGGCGCTGGGCATCCTGTCGCGCCTCGGTTGGACCGCCGACGTGGTCGTCAACGGATCGGATGCCGTGGCAGCGGTGGAGCGCGTCCGCTACGAGGCGGTGCTCATGGACTGCCAGATGCCAGGGATGGACGGGTACACCGCGACCGCCGAGATCCGCGTGCGTGAGGCGTCAGGTCGGCGGATCCCGATCATCGCCATGACGGCGAGTGCCGTGGAGGGCGATCGGGAGCGTTGCATCGCCGCAGGCATGGACGACTACGTGTCCAAGCCGGTGTCGCCGAAGGCGATCGAAGAGGCGCTCTCCCGGTGGACGGGCGGGGGCGGCGGCGCCGGCGACGAGATGGCGCATGCGACCGGTGGAGCGCGTCCGTCAGGAACGACGCCGGTCGGACCGGTCGTGGCCCAGGCGAGCGGCGACACGCCGTCCGGCGCGTCGGAGGCCGCTCGGTTCGCAGACGGGGCGGTCGCTCGGGAGGCGGACATCCGCCACCGCCTTGCGGAGCTGTCCGGCCCGGAACCCGACGACGACGACCGTGAGCTCTTCGTCCAGATCCTGCGGTCGTTCCTCGGCCACAGCGCCGATCAGCTCGACGAGCTCGACGTCGCCGTGCGGCACGGCGACGTCGACGCCGTCGAGCGCCACGCCCACAAGCTGAAGGGCTCGGTGGCCAACCTCGGTGGCCTGGCACTGGCCGAGATGCTGGAGAGGGCGGAGCACGAGAGCCGACTGGGACGGTCGGCCGGTGACCCGACCGACCTCGACCCCATGCGTGAGGAGCTCGACGCCTTCTGTCGTGCCGTCGAGAACATCATCACCGAGCTCGAGGGAGGAGCGGCCCTCCCGACCCCGGGAGCGACCGCCACCGATGCCGGAGGAGGCGGCGACGAGCGTCGCGCCTCGGTCCCGGTCTCGGCACGCCCCTGATCGCCTCAACCCCGCAGAACCGGATCCGTCGCTCGGGGGCCGCCCGGTCGGAGACGGCTACGGTCCGGTCGATGGAGCTCAGACTGGACGGCAAGGTCGCATTGGTCACCGGGGCGTCCCGGGGGATCGGCAAGGCGATCGCCGCGTCCTACGCGGCGGCCGGGGCCCGGGTGATGATCTCCTCCCGGAAGGAGGACGCCCTCCGCGAGGCGGCCGCCACCATGCAGGGCGACGTCGAGGTCTTCGCCGCCAACGCCGGTGAGCCCGACCAGGCCGCAGCGTGCGTCGCCGCCTGCGTCGAGCGCCTCGGGGGTCTGGACATCCTCGTGAACAACGCCGCCACCAACCCCTACATGGGCCCGCTCATGGGGATCGACGTCGCGCGCGCCGACAAGACGGTGAAGGTCAACCAGCTCGGCGTCCTCGTGTGGACCCAGCTCGCCTACGCCGCCGCGCTCGAGGCGTCAGGCGGCGTCGTCATCAACATCGCCTCGATCGGCGGCCTCGGGGTCGAGACGAGCATCGCCTACTACAACGTCACCAAGGCGGCCGTCATCCACCTGACCAGGCAGATGGCTGCTGAGCTGGCCCCGAAGACCCGGGTGAACGCCATCGCCCCCGGGCTCGTCAAGACCGACATGGCAAAGGCGTTGTGGGAGCCGAACGAAGGGTTGCTCGGCGCGCGGACCCCGCTCGGACGCCTGGGCGAGCCGGAGGACATCGCCGACGCCGCCCTGTTCCTCGCCTCCGACGCAGCCTCGTGGATCACCGGTCAGACGCTCGTCGTCGACGGCGGGGCCACCATCCGCCCCGGGGGCTGACGACCCGCCAGGGTGGCGCCGGTCCGATCGCCCTTCACCGAGGGCGGGCGGCGGCGGGCGGGTGGCACCAGGCGACGTGCCGGCATGTGGCGGGCGTCCACGGGTGGGGCTGATGAGGTGGGGGGTACGAGTGGGCCTATGGCGATGATGGACACGGTCAGGCGGCTCATGGCAGGCAGGAGCGCAGTCGTCGAGCGCAGCATCGACAAGGCGGTGGACTACCTGGGTCGCTCGAGCGAGACGCTCAAGCGCCAGGCCGAGGTGGCCAAGGCCAAGGCTCGGTCGCTCGACCCGGATCACCCCGAGGGCGCACCGCCTGGCGGTGCATCGCCGAGCGGGACGGCGCCGGCCGGCGGGACCTCGAGCACGGCGACCTCCCCGGGCACGCCCCCTGCGACACCGAGCACGCCGCCGCCCACGCCGCCACCGGCCGTCTCCCCACCCCTCCCGCCGTCCGAGCCGGGGGCCACGGGGCTGCGAGGTGACTTGGTCGACCCCCCCGAAGAGCCCCCTCCCGCCTGACCGCGCCCGCCTGACCGCGCCCGCCTGACCGCGCACCGGTGTCGTACCGGCATCGACGTGCCCCGGGCCGACGAGACGGTCGAGGTCGACCAGCTGGGGGTTGCTGGTGTGGACCCAGCTCGCCCACCGGGCGGCGCTGGCCGAGCGGGGTGGGTCGACGAGGGTGCGATCAGCCGGCGCACGCCGCTCGTCGGCTCGGCGAGCCACAGGACATCGCCAACGCCGCCCTCCTCCTCGCCTCCGACGCGGCGTCATGGATCACGGGCCAGACGCTCGTGGTCGACGGCGGTGCCACCATCCGCCCCGGCGGCTGAGGGTCGGCGGACCGCCGCAGGCACCGGGCCGGCCCTGGGGCCGCCGGGCCGCCGGGGCGCCGGGGCGCCGGGGCGCCGGGGCGCCGGGGCGCCGGGGCGCCGGGGCGCCGGGGCGCCGGGGCGCCGGTACGATCGTCGTCCCTGCACGACGGAGGTGAGCGGGTGGTGGACCGGGGAACGGAGCGCTCGCTCTTCCTGGCGGACCCGCCGGCCCGGCCTGGGGAGGCGGTCGAGCCGCCTGCCGGACCCCAGGCACCACTCGTCGTGGTCGAGCGAGGGCGGCGGCGGTGGTTGCAGGTCCTCGTCGTCCTCGCCCTGCTCGTCGCCGGCATCGTCGCCAACCGCTCCAACGCTCGGCCCGAGGAGGAGGTGGCGCCGGACATCGAGCGCACGGCGCCGCTCCTGCGGCCTGCGACCCTGCCCCAGTCCCTGCGCACCGTCGCCCGCCTGGGACCGCTGCTCCCGGGGCCGACGGGTACGACGCTCGTGCTCGCCGCCGGCACGCAGGTCATCGTCCTCGATGTCGACTCGGGGACGCTTCGCAACGTCCAGATGGTCGATCTCAGGGTCGAGGCCGGGTACCCGTGGGGGTCGCCGGTGGTGGCCGCCGGCGACGCCTTCGTCGTCCGCTCGCGCCCACCGACGGCGAAGGTGCTCCCCCGGGCGGACGGTCAGGCGGTGGCCGATCTCGACTCGGGTTCGGGCGGTGGCCTCTACCCCTCCACGGCGGACGACACCTTCTGGGTGGAGGAGCTGCGTGGCGAGGGCCGGCTGGAGGAGGTGGACCGGGCCGATGTCGTGCGGCGCACCGTCCCGGTGCCCAACGGGGGGGAGTCGATCGTCTGGGATGGCGCCGGCTTCGTGCAGACGGTGAACGGCGTCGTCCAGGCCTTCTCCGCAGACGGCGGGCCGCCCACGGCCCTCGGGGAGGGGCTGGCCGTTGCCGCCGACGCCGCCACCGTGGCGACGCTCCGGTGCCAGGAGGGGGATGCGGCGGCGTGCGACCTGTGGCTGCTCGACCGGGCGAGTGGCGCGTTCCGCCGGGTGCCACGACCCGACGACCTGTCCGGCTTCCAGGCCGGGTTCGGCGCCGACCTCGTGCCGGAGCTCTCGTCGGACGGGCGCTGGCTCGTGCTGCAGGCGGCGACCAGCGAGCAGGGGCGCCGGGTGGCGTCGGGGGCGGGCGTGGCGGTGGTGGACGTGGTGACCGGGACCGTCCGGGCCTTCGAGCCAGGTTCGGGGGGCGGGGTGCCTGCTGCGACGTTCTCCCCCGACGGCCACTGGCTGTTCCTCGGGAGCTCGGTCGGGACCGTGAGCGCCGAGCTGGACGGCGTCCGCCTGGCCGACGGCGCGCGGTTCGACCTCGACGTCGAGATCTCGGCGCGAGCCAGCTTCGGGCTCGTCATGGAGGCGTTCCCGTCCGTGGCGGCCGACCTCGGCGCCGAGGTCGGTTGAGGGGTGGCCGCCGACCCCTCGCTGTTCCTCAGCCCGCCCGACCCGCCCTCCCCGCCCGACCGGTCGGACAGGTCGGCCGAGGCGACGGACCAGTCCTCACCGCGCCCCCGTGCCGCTGCCCGTGAAGGGAGCTCCCGGCGTCGGCTGGCGGCGGCGGTGGTCGTGGGCGCTCTGCTCGTGGCGGCGGTGGCGGCCAACCGGGTGAGCAGCCGGGACGGGACGGCGCCGGAGGGTGCGCCTCCCACCATCCTGTCCGAGGACGACGGCCCGGCCACGGCCACCGGCCCCCACGGCCGGGCGACTACGACGGCCACACCGGCCGTGCAGACGTCCGCCAGGCTCGGGCCGCTCCTGCCGGTCCCGACCGGGACGACCGTCGCCGTCGTGAGCCACGATCGCGTGGTCCTCGCCGACCTCGACTCCGGGGTGGTCCGCACCGTGGGGCTCGATGCTGAGGTCCTCGGAGGGTCCCCGTTCCACACGGTCATCAGCATCGGCGACGCGTTCCTCGTGGCAGGGGAGTCGGCACGGATCGTCCCCCGGACGCCGGGGGTTGACGTGGTGGACCTGGAGATGCCGCTCTCCGGCGGGTCACTGCCGTCGGCACGGCCGGACGCCTTCTGGACCGTCGACCCGCGCTTCGACGTCGAGCTCGTCGAGCGGACGCTGGAAGGTCAGACCGGCAGGCGCCTGGTGCTCCCCGGGGAGTCGGGACCGGTCCTCCCCCTCGGTGACGGCTTCCTCATCAGCCCCGCCGGGTCGATCATGCTCGTGGATGCCACCACCGGGCGGGCCGAGGGGCTCGGCGAGGGGACGGCGGTGGCCTCCGACGGCCGCACGCTCGTCCGCTCGGCGTGCGGGGAGGACCTCGAGTGCGGCCTCGTGCTCAGCGATCTCGACGGTGGGAACGAGCGGTGGGTGGGCCCACCCACCCCCAGATCCAGGTACGAGACCTACTCGGGTGCACGCTTCTCGCCCGACGGGAGGTGGCTCTCGATCCCCTTCTACGGCGAGGACCAGCCGGGCGGGCTCGTCCTGATCGACGTCGAGCGGGGCGAGCGGCGTCCCACCGACCTCCTCACCACCGCGTCCGGCGGCGGGTTCCCGGCCTCGGCTGCGTTCACCGCGGACAGCCGGTGGCTCCTGTTCGCCGACCGGAGCTCCGGCGCCACGTTGAAGGCAGTGGACATGGCTGACGGCACCGTCGTGCCCGTCGACCTGGGCCCTGCGGTCACCGGGGGCGACGGCAGGAGCGATGTCGTGCTGGCTGCGTTCCCGTCGATCCCCGCGGACGCCGCCGAACCCGGCGGCTGATCCCCTCAGCTGGGCGGGTCCGGCAGGTGGCGGCGCCTGACCTTGCCGAGGGCGGTGCGGGGGAGGGCGTCCACCAGCACGAGCCGCCGGGGGGCGGCCCATGGCGCAAGAGCCTCCTTGACCGCCGTCCGGAGGGCCTCGAGCGAGGGCGGGTCGGTCGGGTCGTCGGGCACGACCCACGCCACCACGGCGCTGCCCCACTCGGGGTCGGGCCGGCCGGCCACCGCCGCCTCGGCCACCCCTCCGACCCCACGCAGGACCGCCTCGACGGGATCGGGCCACACCTTCTCCCCACCGGTGACGATCACGTCCCCCATCCGGCCCACCACGTGCAGCAACCCGGCGTCGTCGATGGTGGCGGCGTCACCCGTCCTGAGCCACCCATCACCGTCGATCGTCGGCCCGCCGTCCCGGTAGCGGCGGGCGAGCATCGGGCCCCGCACGTGCAGCTCCCCCTCCTCCACCCGCAGCTCCACGCCGTCGAGGGGGCGGCGGTCGTACACGACGCCGCTGCCGGTCTCGGTCATGCCCCAGGTCGTGCGGACGTTCGCCGGCAGCCGGGCAGGCGGGGGGGCTCCGCCGAGCACCACCGCCCGGTAGGCCGAGGTGTCCGTGCGGGCGAGCGCCGTGGCCACGAGCGAGACGAGGGTGGCGCCTCCTGTACGGGCAGCCGCCTCCACCGCCGCCGGATCGGGGCGATCGAGCAGCGCGACCGGCGTCCCGGTGAGCAGGGCCCTGGTCACGACCGAGAGACCCCCGACGTGGGCGAGGGGCAGGCACGCCAGCCACCGGTCGACGGCAGGGTCGACACCGAGGCGGTCGCTGGTGGCGTGCGCTGACGCAGCGACGGCATCGTGGGTGAGGACCGCTCCCCTCGGCGTCCCGGTCGTCCCGCTCGTCGCCACCACGAGGGCGTCACCGGGATCGACGGGCACCCCACCAGCGAGCGAGCGCCGCTCACCGTCGCCAGGGTCCACCATCGCGGCTGGGGCCAGCGCCGTGAGCAGGGTTGCGGACGCCGGCGCCGGGAGACGGGGGTCGAGCGGCAGCACGGCATCGCCTGCGTCCCACGCCCGCTGCAGGGCGGCGACGAAGGCGTCGCCCCCCCGGGCGACGACGGCCACCAGCTCGTGCACGCCTCTCAACCTACGGCGGACGGTGTCGGTGTCCCCGGGCGTCGGGCGCGCACCTGAGGGGCCTGCTCCGTGGTTGCCGTCGCCCGAACGGCCAGGGGTACCGTCGCCGCGTGGACGACGAACGGGTGACGTGGCAGGCCGCCGGTGAGTGGCAGGACATCCGCTACGAGATCCACGAGGGCATCGCCAAGATCACCATCGACCGGCCGGAGGTGCGCAACGCCTTCCGGCCCGAGACGGTGGTGGAGCTGTCGCGCGCCTTCGAGCTGGCGCGGGAGGACACGACCGTCGGGGTGATCGTCCTCACCGGCGAGGGGCCGGACGCGTTCTGCTCCGGGGGTGACCAGCGGGTGCGGGGCGACTCGGGCTACGTGGGCGGTGAGGGCGTCAGCCCGGGCGGGGTCGGCCGGTTCCACGTGACCGACCTGCACGTCCAGATCAGGCGGCTGCCCAAGCCCGTGGTGGCCATGGTCGCCGGCTACGCCATCGGCGGCGGCCACGTCCTGCACATCGTCTGCGACCTCACCATCGCGGCCGACAACGCCAGGTTCGGCCAGACCGGGCCCAAGGTCGGCAGCTTCGACGGCGGGTTCGGGGCCGGAGTGCTGGCCAACCTGGTCGGACCGAAGAAGGCGAAGGAGATCTGGTTCCTCTGCCGGCAGTACGGCGCCCAGGAGGCGCTCGAGATGGGCCTCGTCAACACCGTCGTCCCCCTCGACCGCCTCGAGGCCGAGACCGTGCGATGGTGCCGTGAGATGCTCGCCCTCTCCCCGTTCGCGCTGCGCCTCCTCAAGGCCAGCTTCAACGCAGCGGAGGACGGGCTCAGCGGGATCCAGCAGCTGGCCCACGACACGAACCTGCTCTTCTACATGAGCGAGGAGGCCCAGGAGGGCCGCAACGCCTACCGCGAGAAGCGCACCCCGGACTTCGGGGCCTTCCCCCGCCGCCCGTGAGCGAGCGCAGCGAGCGCGGCCCGAGCGGCCCGGCCGCAGGCCAGGAGCGGACGGCGTGAGCGAGCGCAGCGAGCGCGGCCCGAGCGGCCCGGCCGCAGGCCAGGAGCGGACGGCGTGAGCGAGCGCAGCGAGCGTGGCCCGAGCGGCCCGGCCGCAGGCCAGGAGCGGCCGGCGTGACCGGCGCCGGCGTCGGGAACCGCTGGGTGCTCGGCGCCCGCCCGCGGACGCTCCCGGCGGCGATCGTGCCGGTGCTGGTCGGGACCGCCGCTGCGGTGGGCGTCCCCGGTTCCGGCGTGGTCGCCTGGCGGGCCGTCGCCGCCCTGGTGGTGTCACTCGCCATCCAGATCGGGACCAACTACGTGAACGACTTCGCCGACGGCCGGCGCGGCACCGATGACCACCGCGTCGGGCCGGTCCGCCTCGTCGGCTCGGGCCTCGCCACCGTGAAGGAGGTGAAGCTCGCCGCCCTCCTCTCGGGCGGGGTGGCTGCCGTCGCCGGCCTCGCCCTGACGCTCGTCGTCGGGCCCGAGCTCCTGGTGGTGGGAGCCTGCTCGTTCGCCGCCGGCTACCTCTACACGGGGGGACCCAAGCCCTATGGCTACCTCGGCCTCGGTGAGCTGTTCGTGTTCGTCTTCTTCGGGCTGGTCGCCACCGTCGGCTCGGCCTACGTGCAGCTCGAGCGCGTCTCGGGTCTCTCCGTCGCAGCCGCCATCCCCGTCGGCCTGCTCGCCACGGCGCTGCTCGTCGTCAACAACCTGCGCGACATCCCGACCGACGTCGTGGCCGGGAAGGTGACGCTGGCCGTCCGCCTCGGCGACCGGGACACCCGCTCCCTCTACGCTGCGCTGCTCATCGGAGCCTTCGCCATCGCTGCTGCGGTGGGCCTCGTGCGCCTGGGCGCGCTGGCGGCGCTGCTCGCCATCCCGCTCGCTGTCCGTCCCGTCCGGTCCGTCCTCGGGGGTGCCACCGGACCCCGCCTCATCCCGGTCCTCGGGGCCACCGGCAAGGTGCAGCTGGCGGTGGGCGGGCTGCTGGCGCTCGGGCTCGCCCTCACCGCGTGATGCGGGAAGCCGGGTCGCGAGGATCAGCGCCGGCGCTCGGCCAGCCAGGGGCGCACGACGTCGAGGAACGACTGCGGCTGCTCGAGGTGAGCGGCGTGGCCGGCGCCCGGTACCAGGCGGAGCTCGGCGTCGCCCCCGAAGGCGGCGACGAGGCGCTCACCCGTCGCCACGAACCTCTCGTCGAGCGCACCGGCCACGACGAGAACGGGCACCTCCACCAGGTGCAGTCGGTCCCACAGCGGCTGCTGGGCGCCGGTCCCCGCCAGGCGAAGGCTGGTGGCGAGCGCAAGAGGGTCGTTGTCCAGGCGGGCCGGGCGGTGCTGTGCCTCGGGCGAAAGACCCCCGAAGAGCGGCAGCGCCAGCCAGCGGTCGAGGAAGGCCTCGAGCCCCTCGTCCTCCAGGCGACGGGCGAGGACCTCGTCGGCCGCCACCCGCTCGGCCCGAGCCGCCTCGTCGTCGAGCCCGGCGGTGGCGCCCAGCACCACCAGCGCCTCCACCACCTCGGGGCGCTCGAGGGCGAGGTGGAGGCAGGCCCGTCCGCCCATGGAGTAGCCGAGCCACGTGGCAGGTCCCACGTCGTCGGCCAGCAGGTGCGCCGTCTGCACGAGGTCGGCCACCACCGCAGCAGACCGGCCGTGGAGCGGCGCGTCCGGCAGCACGACCTCGTGATCGAGCGCCAGGTCATCGGCCACCTCGCCCCAGCAGCGCCCGTTCTGGGAGAAGCCGTGCACGAGCGCCAGGCGGGGCCCTGCCCCCCTCCGCTCCACCCACAGCACCGGATCGATGGTGCCACGGTGCGGCCGTGACGGGGGACGTCCAGGCCACCTTCACCGCCACGCTGGTCGACGAATGGGTCCGAGGGGGCGTCCGCCACGCCGTGATCAGCCCCGGCAGCCGCTCCACCCCCCTTGCGCTCGCGCTGGCCGCCGACGAGCGCATCGAGCTGCACGTGCACCTCGACGAGCGCTCCGCCGCCTTCGTCGCCCTCGGGATCGGCCTCGCCACCGAGGTCCCTGCGGTGCTGCTGTGCACCAGCGGCACTGCTGCGGCCAACCTCCACCCCGCCGTGGTGGAGGCCCACCAGGCTGAGGTGCCGCTGCTCGTGTGCACCGCAGACCGGCCGCCCGAGCTGCAGGGCTTCGGTGCGCCTCAGACGATCGACCAGGTGAAGCTGTACGGCGGCGCCGTCCGCTGGTACGCCGAGCCGGGCACGCCCGACGCCGCCACGGCCGGGACGTGGCGTTCCCTGGCCAGTCGGGCGCTGCTCGAGGCGCTCGCGTCGCCACCGGGGCCCGTGCACCTGAACCTCGCGTTCCGGGACCCGCTGGTGGGCGCTCCCGGGACGCTGCCGGAGGGGAGGGTCGACGGGCATCCGTGGCACGCAGCACCCGCCCCTGCGCCCCCGAGCCCGGCGGCGCTCGCCTCCCTCGCCGGCCTCCTCCAGGGTCGTGGCGTGGTCGTGGCCGGGGGCGGGTCCGGCTCGGCCCCGGGTGCCGTCGCCGCCCTCGCCGGTGCGCTCGGATGGCCCGTGCTCGCCGACCCCCGCTCCGGCTGCCGGACGGCGACGCCCACCACCGTGGCCGCCGCCGATGCGCTCCTGCGCTCCGACCGCTTCGCTGCGGCGCACCGTCCCGACGTCGTCCTCCGCCTCGGAACGCCGCCGGCGTCGAAGGTGGTGGGGGAGTGGCTGCGGGCGAGCGGTGCCCGCCACCTCATCGTCGGGCGCCACGGCAGCTGGGTCGACCCCGACCGCACGGGCGAGCTGCTCGTGACCGGCGATCCTGGCGCATGGGCGGCCGGGCTGCTCGACGGGCTCGACGGCGTGGCGCCCGTCGACGGTGGTCGCTGGCTCGCCTCGTGGGCCGCAGCGGAGCTGGCGGCACAGGCCGCCATCGACCGGGTGCTCACCGGGGGCTGCCCGTCGGACCCCCTGGTGGCGAGAGCGGTCGCCGCCGCCCTCCCGGCGGACGCCACGCTGGTCGTCTCTTCCTCCATGCCAGTGCGCGACCTGGAGTGGTACGCCGCCGCTCGCGACGACCTGCGGGTGCTCGCCAACCGCGGTGCGAACGGGATCGACGGGGTCACCTCCACCGCGGTGGGCGTCGCTGCGACCGGTGGCCGCACCGCCCTGCTGATCGGTGATCTCGCCTTCCTCCACGACGCCAACGGCCTCCTGGGCCTGGCGTCGAGCGGCCTCGACCTCACCGTCGTGGTCGTCGACAACCGGGGCGGCGCCATCTTCAGCTTTCTGCCCCAGCAGACGTCGTTGCCGGCCGCTCGCTTCGAGCAGCTGTTCGGGACGCCCCAGGACGTGCACCTCGCAGGCCTGGCGGCCGCCCACGGGCTGGCGGCGGTGACGGTTCACGACGCCGACCTCGTCGGGCCGACCGTCCGGGGCCTCGTCGCCGGTGGGGGCGCCAACGTGGTCATCGTCGAGACCGACAGGGCCGCCAACGTCGCCGTCCACGACGAGCTGCACGCCGCTGTCGCCGCCGCCATCTGACCGCAGCCCGAGGCCGTTCCGACGGTGTGAGGTGAAGCCGCCACCCCTCACCGAGAGAAGGGGTGGCACCCGGCCTGCCGGTTCGCCCGAGCCCGGCGGGTCGCACCGGCATGGACGTCGGCCACGTTCGGGGCCGGTCACGGCGTCCGGGATGGGGGCGCTCCGGTTGCCTGCGGGCCCCGCCTATGGTCGGGTCGGCGGCGGGGTGCCCGGCGCAGACCAGGAGGAGTGCGCATTGGCGACGCTCAGCAGCGGCGGGGAGCAGGTCGAGGTGGCCGACGGGAAGCGCCTCGTGCTGGCCATCGAGGAGGACCTCGGGATCGGGATCATGCACCGGTGCGGTGGCAACGCCCACTGCACCACGTGTCGGGTCGTGTTCGAGTCAGGCGAGCCGACGACGATGACCGAGGCCGAGCTCGACCTCCTCGAGGGTCGTGACCTCCTCGGCGAGGCCCGTCTCTCGTGCCAGATCAAGGCCGAGGGCGAGATGACCTTCGCCCCGGTGCTGACCCAGGAGTCCGAGGCCACCACCAACCCGGGTGACGCGCCCGATCCCGACATCCAGCCGCCGCCGGTCTGGACGGAGCGGCCCTGACCGACCCGGGCTCGGCCCGGGCCAGGGGGGCTACGGGCGGACGATGGCGCTGAGCATGGCGAGCAGCTTCGCCCGCGTCTCGGCCAGCTCGGCCGTCGGGTCGGAGTCGGCCACCACCCCGTTGCCGGCGAAGACCCTGGCCCGGTGCCCGTCGAGCTCGGCGCTGCGCACGGCGACGGCGAAGGTGCCGTTGCCGGCGGCGTCCACCCAGCCGACCGGTCCTGTGTAGCGCCCCCGGTCGAGCTGTTCCAGCTCAGCTCGGATGGCAAGGGCTGCGTCCCGGGGCGCTCCACCCACCGCGGGCGTGGGGTGCAGCGCCGTGGCGAGGGCGAGGGCGCTCGGCGGAGGGGACGAGAGGCGGCCGTGCACGAGCGTGGCCAGGTGCTGCACGTTGGCGACCGCCACCACCGAGGGCTCGGCCTCGGCGTCGACGTAGGAGCAGAAGGGCAGCAGCGTGTCGAGCACGGCGTCGATCGTGATCCGGTGCTCGGAGAGGTCCTTGGCCGACGCCAGCAGCGAGGCGGCCAGGCGGGCGTCGGCGGTCGGGTCGCCGCTGCGGGCGGCGGTGCCCGCCATGGGCTGGGAGCGGACGATGTCACCGGTGCGGCTGACGAGGAGCTCGGGGCTGGCCCCGACGAGGCCGTCGACGGAGAAGCGGTAGGCCGACGGGTAGGCGCTCCGCAGCCGTCCGAGCACCTCCACCGGGGAGATGGGGGCGTCCGCCTCCACCACCACCTCCCGAGCGAGGACCACCTTGGTCAGCTCCCCCGCCCTGATGCGGTCCCGGGCAGCGGCCACCGCTCCGCACCAGGCCTCAGGCGCACGGGTGGAGGACACGTCGAAGCGCGAGGGCCCGGGTCCGGGAGCCCGCCCGCCGGGCACGAGCGGGTCGTCGGCACCTGCGGCCCCGTCGTGTGACGGGCGGGTGCGGGTGACCCAGCGCGTCCCGTCGGCAGCACGACCGACGACGAGCGCAGGGATGACGGCGGTCGCCGGGGCGGCGTCGTCGAAGGGGAGGGCGGCGAAGGCGACGGGGCCCGTGCCGGGTCGGCCGACCTCGTCCACGACCTCCACCCCGGCGAGGGCACGGGCCACGACGCCGGCGGTGTCGGCGGATCGTGTCGCGCCGGCCGGGAGGCCGATCCTGAGCGCCTCGCCCCGCCCCGCCAGGCCGTGCTCGGTGGACTCGAACAGCAGCCCCTCGTCCCCGGCCCAGGCGAGGAGGTCGACCTCCTCGTCGAGCCTGGTCGTCGTGGCAACGAGGCGGACGGCGGCCGTGGCGACCGGGGTCACGGCGAGGTCACCGGCATCGACCGGGTGCCGAGGAGCAGCTGGCTGGCGCCCCCCGTGAGGGGCGTGCGCCTCACCCCCTCGAAGCCCGCTGCCTGCACCTGGTCCACGAGCGCTGCCGGCGGCGGCAGGTAGGCGACCGAGCGGGGCAGGTAGCGGTAGGCGGCGGCGTCGGACAGGAGGCCGCCGATGCGGGGCACCACCTTGCCGAAGTAGACCCCGTGCCCGAGGCGCACCACCCGGTTCTCGGGGGTCGCCACCTCCAGCAGGGCGATGCGACCTCCGGGCCGTACGACGCGCGCCAGCTCGGTGAAGAAGGCGGGGAGCTCGACGAGGTTGCGGAGGGCGAAGCCGCACACCGCGGCATCCACCGAGGCTGCCGGCACTGGCAGCTCGAGGATGTCGGCGTGCACGAGCGGGGCGTCGGTGCGGGCGGCCGCGAGCATGCCGTAGGAGAGGTCGACGCCGACGGGGTGGTGCCCGGCGGCGGCCAGCTCCCGGCAGAAGTCGCCTGTCCCCGCGGCCAGGTCGAGCACGACCGAGCCGCGCCCGAGGGCCAGGTCCCGGACCGTGCGACGCCGCCAGCGGACGTCGAGGCCGAACGTCATGATCCGGTTGACGAGGTCGTAGCGGGGGGCGATGGCGTCGAACATCCCCCGCACCGCCGTGACCTTGGCGTCGCCCTCGGGGAGCTGCTCGGGCATCGGCGAGGCGGGGGAGGGCACCCGGCCATGGTACGGACGGCCCCTCTCCGTCACGGAACCGCCTTCACCCGCCCCGCACGGCGTCGAGTCCTAGATGGCGTCGGGCTGCTCGGCGTCGCAGTGCTTGCAGCGGGGGTAGCCGCGTGACGTGGGACGGTCGCAGAAGAAGCACCGGTAGACCCGGACCTCGCCCCGGCGGAGGCGACCGACGGCGGCAGCCAGCATCCCGCCGACCGCCACCACGATCAGCACCTCGAAGCCGTCCCGGACGAGGGTGCCCACGGCCCGAGTGTGCCCGCCCGTCCCCGCGACCGTCGGCGGCCTCAGGAGGTCGAGGCGCTGGCCCGTGCCCAGCGGAGGTCGGGCTTGCCGGAGGGGGAGCGGACGACCTCGTCGACCACGATCAGGCGCCGCGGCAGCTTGTGGGCGGCGAGGTCGGTCCTGCAGTGCCCGGCCAGGTCCTCGACGTTCAGGGTCTCCCCCGGGCGGACGGACACGACGGCGGCGACGACCTCCCCCCAGCGCTCGTCGTGCACGCCCACCACCACGGCGTCGAGCACCGCCGGGTGGGTGCGCACGGCCGCCTCGACCTCCTCCGCCTGCACCTTCTCGCCCCCGGTGTTGATCGTCGAAGAGCCTCGGCCGTGGACGACGATGGTGCCGTCTGCCTCCAGGACCGCCCGGTCCCCGGGGACGGCCCAACGCACGCCGTCGACCTCGGGGAAGGTCAGTGCGGTCGCAACGGGGTCACCGATGTAGCCGACGGGCAGGTGGCCGCGGCGCGCCAGCCAGCCGACCTGTCCGACCCCCGGTGGGAGGGGCCGGTGGTCGTCGTCGAGCACCGCGCTGTCGGCGCCCATCCGGAAGCGGCCGCGCACCACGTCCGGAGCGCCGGGGTACGTCACCCACTGGCCCTGCCCACCCGTCTCCGACGCACCGAACCCGTCGACCACCATGGCCCACGGCAGGAGCCGGAGCAGGTTGGCCTTGGTGGCAGGTGCGAGCGAGGCGCCGCCCGAGAGGATGACGTTGAGCGACGTCATGCGCTCGAGGTCGACCCGCTTCGCGAGGGCATCGACGATCGGCCGGCCGAAGGCGTCGCCGACGACGACGAGGCACGTCACCGCCTCCACCGCCACCACGTCGAGCAGGCGGGAGGCGTCGAAGCTGGCGTCGCGAAGGCACATCACGGTCCCCCCGCCGAGGAGGGCGGTGAGGGCGCTCCAGTGGCCCGTGCCGTGCATGAACGGGCTGGCGGGCAGGTACCGGGCCCGCCCGGCGGGAGCGGCAGCCGCCACCTCGGCCGGAGTGCTCACGGGACCGTCACCGCCGAGGGCCCCGCCGCCCAGGGCGCCGAAGAACAGGTCCTCGTGACGCCACACCACGCCTTTGGACCGGCCGGTCGTGCCGCCGGTGAAGAGCACGTATCGGTCGTCGCCCGACCGCCCCCCGACCGCCACCGGCACGGCCGGTGCCCCCGCCAACGCTCCCTCCCACGCCTCACCCCGTGCCAGCGTGGCGCCGACGTGGCCCGCAGCCGCCACCACACCGGTCAGCTCGGGCTCGTGGAGGAGCGCGACGGCGCCGCAGTCGGCGAGCTGGGCGCCCACCTCGGCAGCCGTCGCCCGGTAGCTCACGTTGGCCGGCACCGCCCGCAGCTTGAAGCAGGCGAGCATCCCCTCGACGTACTCGTTCCCGTTGCGGAGCATGAGCCCGACGACGTCGTCGGTCCCCACGCCGAGACCGGCGAGAACGTGGGCGAGGCGGGTGGCCCGCTCGTCGAGCGCCGCATGGGTCAGGCGTCGCTCCGGCTCACCGTCGGCTCCGGCCACGGTGACCAGCGCCTCCCGGTCGGGCACGGCGGCCGCCACCGACTCGAGCAGGTCGGCCAGGTTGAACCCCACCGGAGGAACAGGCCCGTGGCCCCCGACCCCCCTGCCCCCCGAGCGCACCAGGGCCCGGGTAGACCGGCCGGATGGCGTCAGCTGAACCAGATCCGCTGGTAGTCGCGGCTCTGGGGGTGGAGCAGGAGCGCGATGAGCGCCACCTCGAAGAGCAGCGTGATGGGGTTCTCCCGGAGCAGGGCGCCGGGGCCGGACGAGAGCACCCGCAGCGCGGCGGGGGCGAAGGACGCCGCCACCCCGAGCGAGTAGCCCCAGCGCTTCTCGTTGGCGATCCCGAAGGCGGCGCCGGCCTGGCCGGCACCGATCAGGATGATGAGCGGCGCTCCGCCGAAGATGCCGAGGAGCAGGTTGAAGAAGGCGCGGAAGTAGAGCAGGAAGACGGCGATCTGCAGCGTCTGGGGCTGCGACGGGTTGGTCCACCTGCGGGTCTCCATGGCTGACAGTGTGGCAGCGATCGTCCTCGCTGCTGGAGGCGGGACCCGTCTGGCCCCCCTCACGTCGGAGCGACCGAAGGTGCTCTGCCCGGTGGGCGGCGTCGCCCTCGTCGACCTGGCCATCGGCCACGTCGCGGCCGTCGTGGGTGGGGGTCCGGCGGCGGTGGCCGTCAACGCCCACCACCACGTCGGCGCCCTCCGCGACCACCTCGCCGGTCGCGTGCACGTCGAGGTGGAGGCGCCCGAGGCGCTCGGCACCGGCGGCGCGGTGGCCAACCTGCGCCCCTGGCTGGACGGCCGGGCGGCGCTCGTGGTCAACGGGGACGTCTGGCACGACGCCGACCTGGCCTCCATGGCCGCGGGCTGGGACGGCGAGCGGGTCCGGGTGCTGGTGGCCGGGGATGGGGGCGGGCGGCTGCCCCTGCGGCCGCGGGTGATCGGCTCGCTGCTGCCGCCGTGGGCGATCGCCCCGCTGCCCGTCGCCCCCAGCGGGCTCTACGAGGTGTGCTGGCGGGCGCTCGACGCACTCGGGCGGCTCGAGGTCGTGGGGGGGCCGGCCACCTACCTGGACTGCGGGACGCCCCGCTCCTACCTGGCAGCCAACCTGGCTGCGTCGGGAGGGAGGTCCGTGGTCGGGGAGGGGGCGGTGGTGGCGGGAACGGCGACGAGGTGCGTGCTGTGGCCGGGCGCCGTGGTCCACGCAGGGGAGGTGCTCGAGGACGCGATCCGCACCTCGGCGGGCCTGACGGTGCTCGTCAGGTGAGCGCCACGGCTCGTCGAGGCCGTGTCGATGGGCCGTCGCCTCGCAGCCTCCCCGACGGGTCGGGTCGTGCTCCTCCCCTGACCCGGTGCACCGCAGACGGGGAGGTGGCCCGACCGAGGTCAGGCGGTGCTGCGTCGTCGACGCCCGATCGTCACCTCGTGGCCGGCGCGGAGCTGGCCGCAGGCGGCGTCGATGCCGGTCCCCCGGTTGCGGCGGATGGTGGCGTTCACCCCGAGCTCGATCAGCCCGTCCTTGAACCGCTGCACGCCGGCGGGCGGGGTGCCGGGGGTGGCGTAGCCCGGCGTCGGGTTGAGGGGGATCAGGTTGACGTGGGCCCGCACGTCGCGGGCGAGGTCGGCGAGGCGCCGTACGTCGACCGGTCGGTCGTTGACCCCGGCGATCAGCGCCCACTCGAACGACACCCGCCGGCCCGTCCCCTCGAACCAGCCCCGGCACGCGGCCATGAGCGACTCGAGGGGGTGGCGTCGGTTGACGGGCACGAGCGAGTCGCGCAGCTCGTCGTCCGCGGCGTGCAGCGACACGGCCAGGTTGACCGGAAGGCCGGTGGAAGCCAGCCGCTCGATCCCGGGGACGAGGCCGACGGTCGACACGGTGAGGTGGCGGGCCGAGATCCCGACGTCGTCGTGCAGTCGGTGCAGCGCCGGGATGACGCGGTCGAGGTTGGCCATCGGCTCGCCCATGCCCATGAAGACGACGTTGGAGAGGCGACGGGGACGAGCCCGCTGCACGGCCCGCACCACCTGCTCCACGATCTCGCCCGTCGTCAGGTGGCGCTCGAAGCCTGCCTGTCCCGTGGCGCAGAAGCCGCAGCCCATGGCACAACCGGCTTGGGACGAGACGCAGACCGTCGAGCGGTCGGCGTAGTGCATGAGCACGGTCTCCACCAGAGCCCCGTCGTGCAGCTTCCAGAGCCACTTGACCGTGTCGCCCCCGTCGGCCTCCGAGACGAGGGCCGGCTCGAGGGCGAGCGGCAGCTCCCCCGCCACCCGCCGACGGAGGGCCAGCGGCAGGTCGGTCATCTCCGCCGGCTCGATGGCGCGCCGGTACAGGCCGTCCCACACCTGCCGGGAGCGGTAGGCGGGCTGGTCGCCGAGGGCGGCTGCGAGGTCATCGAGGCCGGCGTCGAAGCGGGTGGGCACGCCCCGAGGCTACGGCCGCGCCGCCACCCGCTCACCGCCTCGGCCCGCCGGTAGCGTCGTGGCATGGAAGCGGTCGGCCACCAGGGCACCACGGTCGGGCACCAGGGCACCACGGTCGGGGCGCCCGAGCACGACCACACCGAGCACGAGCAGACCGAGCACGAGCACCTCCTCGACGAGCACAACCACCGAGACATCAACGGCGGCAGCGCCCGCGCCGCCGTCTTCGGGGTGAACGACGGGCTCGTGTCGAACGTCGCCCTCGTCCTCGGGGTCGCCGGCGCCGGCCCCGGTGCTGGCTTCGTGCGCCTGGCCGGCCTCGTCGGGCTCATCGGGGGGGCGGTGTCGATGGCCTCGGGCGAGTACGTGTCGATGCGGGCCCAGAGCGAGCTCTTCGAGCGTGAGCTCGAGATCGAGCGGGTGGAGCTCCACCGCAACCCGCTCCACGAGACGAACGAGCTGACCCAGCTCTACCGGTCGCGGGGGATGGACCACGACCAGGCCTCCTCGCTGGCCGAGCACCTGATGAGTGACCCGGAGCTGGCCCTGCAGACCCACGCCCGCGAGGAGCTCGGCATCGATCCCGACGGGCTCGGCTCGCCGTGGGGAGCGGCCGGCTCGTCTCTGGTGGCGTTCTCGATCGGCGCCATCATCCCGCTGGCACCGTGGTTCGTGGCCACCGGCACCGGTGCCGTGGTCGCCTCGGTGGTGCTCGCGCTGGTCGCTGCGCTCGTGGTGGGCGCCGCCCTCGCCCACTTCACCGGCCGCTCCAAGGTGCGCTCGGCGCTGCGCCAGGCCGGCATCGCCTCCTTCGCCGCCGCCGTCACGTGGGTGCTCGGCAACCTGGTGGGGGTCGGCGCCCTCAGCGGCTGAGGCGCTGGAGCTGCGCCGCCCCTCTGACGTGGGCGGCCTGTCGGCGTCGGCGCCCTCAGCGGCTGGGTGGCTGCACCCTGGTCTCCACGTCACCGACGTACGCCCGATCGACGTGGTCGGTGGTGAAGCCGAGCTGCTCGTAGAGCCGGACCGCAGCCAGGTTGTCGGCGTCGACGTAGAGCATCCCGTGGGTGAGGCCTTGGCGGTGCAGCCAGGCGAGCCCGGCCACCACGAGGTCCCGGCCGAGACCGGTGCCCTGCTGGTCGGGGTCGACGGCGATGACGTAGATCTCGCCGAGCGGCGGCTCGTGGTGACGGTGGACCTTGGTCCAGCAGAAGCCGGCCAGCCGGCCGTCGCGCTCGTGGAGGAGGAACCCGGCCGGGTCGAACCAGGGCTCGGCGAAGCGCTGCTGGAGCGTCTCGAGGTCCCAGCCGCCCTGCTCGGGGTGCCAGGCGAACGCACGGTTGTTGACGTCGAGCCAGGCCCGGTCGTCCTGGCCGACCATGAAGGGGCGCAGTGCGAGGTCGGGCGCAGGGACGTCGAGGGGGAGCGGGCGGCGCAGCTGGAGCAGGTCCCGACCCCGGCCGAGGCCGGCGGCCCCGGCGATGGCGTCGTGGGCGGCCGCCGGCTGGTGCACCCACCAGTGGACGTGGCCGCCCCCCTCGCCCCGCACCACGTCGAGGGCGGCGTGCAGCATCTCGGGGCCGAGGACGAGGGCGTCGTACCTGTGGTGCGGGTCGATCACGAGGTCGAGCGCCCAGCTGTGCAGGCCCCTCGACACCTGGGCGTAGGCAACCGGGTGGTGGTGGCCGGGCTCCCAGGCGACGAGGCCGGCGAAGGACTCCCGCCCGCCCTGGGCCATGTCGAGCCAGCGGTGCTCGTCGACGGGCGGGTGACCGTCGGCGACCTCGGCGAGGGAGAGCAGGCCGGTGACCGCCTCGAGGTCGCTCGGCTGGAGCTGGCGCTTGATCTCGAGGCGCCGCATCGCCGCACGCTAACCAGCGCCTGCTCGGCTCGTACCCTCCCCTGGTGGCCAAGCCGAGGACGCCGAGGGGGCGGGCGCGCGTCGTGCGCGACCGCCTCGCCGAGGAGCACCCCGGCACCCCGGCGTCGCTGTGCGAGCTCGACTTCGCCGACCCCTTCCAGCTCCTGGCGGCCACGATCCTCTCGGCCCAGACCACCGACGTCCGGGTCAACGCCACGACGCCGGCGCTCTTCGAGCGCTTCCCCGGGCCTGATGCCCTCGCCGCCGCCGACCCGGCCGATGTCGAGGCGCTCATCCACGCCACCGGCTTCTTCCGGCAGAAGGCGAAGAGCCTCGTCGGCATGGCCGGCGCCCTCGTCGAGCGCCACGGCGGTCAGGTGCCGCCCGACATCGACGCCCTCGTGCGCCTCCCCGGCGTCGGCCGCAAGACGGCCAACGTCGTGCGCAGCGTGGCCCTCGGCTTGCCCGGCCTGCCCGTCGACACCCACGTCCTGCGCCTGAGCGCCAGGCTCGGGCTGGCGCAGGAGGACGACCCGGTCAAGGTCGAGCACGAGCTCGGTGCCCTCGTCCCACGGGCGGATCGGGGCATGCTCAGCCTCCGCCTCATCCTCCACGGGCGCCGGGTCTGCGTGGCCCGCACGCCCAGGTGCGACATGTGCGTGCTGAACGACATCTGCCCGAGCGCCTTCCGCGTCGGCGCACCCCCCGGTCGCCCCGGCCGCCGGGCATCAGCGCAGGCTGCGCAGGACCTCGTCGAGCCGGCGGCTCCCGGTGACCAGTGAGCGCTCCACCTCGTACAGGGCGACGGCGACGTCCTCCCGCTCCGTGCCCGTCATCGTTTCGGCGATGGCCGACAGACGGTCCGTGAGCTCGGCTAGGGCGGAGGAGATGGACGACAGCTGCGGGGCCTCGGTCACCTCCGCACCCTCCCCGCGAGGGCGCCACCTCTGAACCGGCCGGTACCGAACCGGTTCCGGGTCTGCGAGGGGCCACCGGTAGTGTCGTCCCGCCATGTTGACCAGGCTCGACCTCCGAGGCGTGACCGGCGACCTGTCGGCCATCCTGCCCCGACCCCCGGCGGTGGGCGAGGGTCCGGTGGCGGCCGTGCGAGCCATCCTGGCCGAGGTCGCCGCTGGGGGCGACGATGCCGTACGCGCGTGCACCGAGCGCTTCGACAAGGTCCGCATCGACGACCTCGAGGTGCCGCGCGAGGCGCTCGAGGCAGCACTGGCCGCCGTCCCCGCCTCCTTGCGAGTGGCGCTCGAGGTGGCGGCCGTCAGCATCGAGGCGTACCAGCAGGCAACGGTGGCGCCCGAGGTCACCCACGAGAAGGACGGGATCCTCGTCCGCGACCTGCGCCGCCCGGTCGACCGGGCCGGCTGCTACGTCCCTGGCGGGCGGGCCACCTACCCCTCCACCGTGCTCATGACCGCCATCCCCGCCAGGGTGGCGGGTGTCCCCGAGGTGGTGCTCTGCGTGCCGCCCGGTCCTGACGGATCGGTCCCCGACGAGGTCCTGGCGGCCGCTGCCATCGCCGGCGTCGACCGCGTCTTTCGCATCGGTGGTGCCCAGGCGATCGCCGCCATGGCCTACGGCACCGCGACGGTCCCCGCCGTCGACGTGATCGTGGGGCCGGGGAACGTCTTCGTGGCGGTGGCCAAGCGAGAGGTGGCGGGCGCCGGCATCGTGGGCGTGCCTTCGAGCTTCGCCGGCCCCTCCGAGGTCGTCGTCGTGGCCGACGGGTCGTCCTCCACGCGCGACGCCGCGATCGACGTCGTCGTCCAGGCCGAGCACGGGCCCGACGGGCTGGCGTGGCTCCTCACCTGGGACGAGGCCGTGGCGGATGCGGTGACCGACGAGGTCACCCGCATCGTCGAGGCGTCCCCTCGGCGAGCCGACATCGAATCGACCCTGCTCGAAGGGGGCCGGGCCGTTCTCTGCGACGGGCCCGAGCAGGCCATGGAGGTGGCCAACCTGATCGCCCCCGAGCACCTCGAGCTCCAGGTCGCCGACCCCGAGGCTCTCCTCCCGCTCGTGCGCCACGCCGGTGCCGTCTTCACCGGCGGTTTCGCCCCGGCATCGGTGGGCGACTACCTGGCAGGACCCAGCCACGTGCTGCCGACGAACGGCTCCGCCCGCTTCTCCAGCGCCCTGAGGGTCGACGACTTCGTCAAGCACGTGCACGTCGTGAGCCTCGATGCCTCGACGCTCGCCCGGGTGGGGGAGCACGTCGCCGCCATCGCCACCGCCGAGGGCCTCGAGGCCCACGCCCGCTCCGTGCACCTGCGCGGCTCGTGAGCGAGCGCAGCGAGCGTGGCCCGAGCGGCCCGGCCGCAGGCCCCAGAGCGGACGTCGTGAGCGAGCGCAGCGAGCGTGGCCCGAGCGGCCCGGCCGCAGGCCCCGAGTGGACGTCGTGAGCGAGTGCAGCGAGCGTGGCCCGAGCGGCCCGGCCGCAGGCCCCAGAGCGGACGTCGTGAGCGAGCGCAGCGAGCGTGGCCCGAGCGGCCCGGCCGCAGGCCCAGAGCGGACGTCGTGAGCGTCCCGCTCAAGGCGCGACCAGTCATCCGCGACGACCTCGTCGTCCTCGAGGGCTACCACTCGCCGCAGGTCGACGTGGCCGTGCGCCTCAACACGAACGAGGCGCCGGTCCCGCCGCCGCCCGCCTTCGCCGACGCCCTGGCGGCCGAGCTGTCGCGCATCGAGTGGCACCGCTACCCGGACCGGGCAGCCACTGCGCTGCGCGAATCGATCGCCGGCGCCCACGGCGTCGAGCCCGAGCAGGTCTTCGCCGCCAACGGCTCCAACGAGGTGCTGCAGACGCTCTGCCTCGCCTACGGCGGCCACGGCCGCCGTGCTGCCCTCTTCTCGCCGACGTACCTGATGCACGGCCAGATCGCCTCGGTGGTCGGCACCGAGGTCGTCGTCGGGGGTCGCGCCGGCGACCTGACGCTCGACCTGGCCGAGGTCGAGCGGGTGGCGGCGGAGCACGACCCGGCGATCACGTTCGTGTGCTCGCCCAACAACCCGACGGGCACGCTCGAGGACCCCGCCACGATCGCTGCGGTCGCCGAGCTCGCCCCCGGCGTCGTCGTCGTCGACGAGGCGTACGGCCAGTTCGCCGACCGCTCGGCCCTCGAGCTGCTCCACGAGGATCGCCCGATCGTCGTCACCCGGACCTTTTCCAAGACGTGGTCCATGGCGGCGGCCCGCCTCGGCTACCTCGTCGGGCCCACCTGGCTCGTGGCCGAGCTCGACAAGGTGGTGCTGCCGTACCACCTCGACAGCGCGAAGCAGGTGGCGGGCAGGGTGGCCCTGCGCTTCGGGGCCGAGATGGAGGAGCGGGTCGCCTCACTCGTGGCCGAGCGCCGGCGCCTCGTCGGATGCCTCGCCGCCCTTCCCGTGCACCAGTGGCGCTCCGACGCCAACTTCGTGCTCTTCCGGCCGCTCGACGGCGACGGCCGGGAGGTGTGGCGGGGGCTCCTCGACCGCTCGGTCCTCGTCCGGGACTGCTCGTCGTGGCCCGGGCTCGAGGGCTGCCTGCGGGTCACCGTCGGGACGCCGGCCGAGGACGACGCCTTCCTCACCGCCCTGACCGAGGTGCTCCAGCCGTGAGCGCAGATCCCACCTCCGGGCGGAGGGCATCCCGCAGCCGCACCACGGCCGAGACCGACATCAGCGTCGAGCTCGACCTCGACGGGGCGGGCAGCGCCGAGGTCACCACCGGCCTGCCCTTCTTCGACCACATGCTCAGCCAGCTCGGCCGCCACGGCGGGTTCGACCTCCAGCTGCGGGCGAGGGGTGACATCGAGGTCGATGCCCACCACACCGTCGAGGACGTCGGGATCACCCTCGGAGAGACGTTCCGCCAAGCCGTCGGTGACAAGGCAGGCGTGCGCCGCTTCGCCAGCGGCCTCTACCCGCTCGACGAGGTGCTCGTCGAGGTGGCGCTCGACCTGTCCGGCCGCCCGTTCTCCGTCTATGACGTGGCCCTCGGCGAGGTCCTGGCGCTCGGCACGCCCCCCTTCGACCCCGATCTCGCCGGCCACTTCTGGCAGTCGTTCGCCACCTCTGCGGGCCTCACGCTCCACGTACGGCTCAAGGCCGGCGGCAACACCCACCACGTGGTCGAGGCGTGCTTCAAGGGCGTGGCCCGCTGCCTCCGCGACGCGGTCCGGGTCGAGGGCACCGGGGTCCCCTCCACAAAGGGCTACCTGTGAGCGAGCGCAGCGAGCGTGGCCCGAGCGGCCCGGCCGCAGGCCGGGAGCGGGCGACATGAGCGAGCGCAGCGAGCGTGGCCCGAGCGGCCCGGCCGCAGGCCGACGGCGGGCGACATGAGCGAGCGCAGCGAGCGTGGCCCGAGCGGCCCGGCCGCAGGCCGACGGCGGGCGACATGAGCAGGCGGCCGCTCGTGGCGGTGCTCGACTACGAGATCGGCAACCTCCGCTCCGCCCAGAAGGCACTGGAGCACGTCGGGGCAGATGCCCGCTTGACCTCGGACCCCGACCTCATCGGGGTTGCGGCCGGGGTGGTCCTCCCCGGTGTCGGTGCCTTCGGTCGCTGCATGGAAGCGCTCGTCGCCACCGGCCTTGACGCCGTGGCGAAGGACGTCGTCGCTGCCGGGACCCCGTTCCTCGGCATCTGCGTGGGGATGCAGCTGCTCCACGAGTCCTCCGAGGAGTCGCCGGGCGTTGCCGGCCTCGGGGTCCTGCCGGGCGTCGTGCGGCGGCTGCCCGACGGGGTGAAGCGCCCGCAGATGCAGTGGAACGTCCTCGAGCGACGGGGGGAGAGCCGGCTGCTGGCAGGCATCCCCGAGCCGACGTGGGTCTACTTCGTGCACTCCTTCGCACCTGAGGTGACGGACCACACGGTTGCCACCTGCGACTACGGCGGCCCCGTGGCGGCGGTTTCGGAGCGCGAGAACGTGGCCGCCACGCAGTTCCACCCCGAGAAATCCGGCCCGTGCGGCCTCGCCCTCCTCGCCGGCTTCGTGGCCGCACTGAGCGAGCGGCCCGGTCGCGGGCCCGGACCGGACCCGGTGGGCGAACGCGGCGAGCGGCCCGGCCGTCGGCCGACAGCGGGCGACATGAGCGAGCGACGCGAGCGTGGCCCGAGCGGCCCGGCCGCAGGCCGAGAGCGGGCGACGTGAGCGAGCGGACCGGCCGCACGCCGAGAGCGGGCGACGAGACCAAGGTGCGCTGACGTGGAGCTGCTCCCCTCCATCGACCTCCGGGGCGGTCGTGTCGTGCGCCTCCACCAGGGTGACTTCGCCCGGGAGACCGTCTACGGCACAGACCCGGTGGCCGTGGCCCGCTCGTACGCCGACGCCGGCGCCACCACCATCCACGTGGTCGACCTCGACGCCTCCCGTCGCGCCGGCTCGAACCGCGACGCCATCCTGGCAGTGGTTCAGGCGGTCGACCTCGCCGTCCAGGTCGGTGGCGGCGTCCGCGACGCCTCCCTCCTCGACGCCGGCGTCGCCAGGGTCGTCATGGGGAGCGCCGCCGTCGACGACCCCGGCCTCGTCGCCCGTCTCGCCGCCAGTCACCCGGGCCAAGTCGTTGTCGGCCTCGACCATCGCGACGGCGAGGTCAGGGTGCGGGGCTGGGAGGAGAGCTCCGGCCGTCGCCTGATGGACCTCGTCGAGGAGCTCGCACTGCCCGGGGTGGCCGCCCTCGTCGTCACCGACATCAGCAGGGACGCCATGCTCTCCGGACCCGACCTCGACGGCTACGCCACCCTCCTCGGCGCCACCGGCCTGCCCGTCATCTCGTCTGGCGGCGTCGGCTCGCTCGACGACCTGCGTGCCCTCGCCGTCCTGGAGGTCTCGGGGCGGCGCCTCGCAGGTGCCATCGTCGGCAAGGCGCTCTACGAGGGCCGCTTCGACGTGGCCGATGCCATCGCCGCCCTGGGTGGCACGACGAGTGCCGCACGCAACATGTCAACTCCGCCACGAAAGGGGACGACAACGTGGTCGTGATCCTCCTGCTCATCCCCTTGACGCTGGCGTGCCTGGCCGGCCTGCTGTTCCTCACGGAGGCTCTCGAGCGGCGCTCGTCCGACGTGATGGTCCGCATGGCGCTGCGCTCGTCCAGGAGCAGTCCTGAGGCTACCGAGCGGCTCGTGACCGCCGAGCTGTCCCGCCGGCTCCACGCCGCCGGCCTCGGCCGTCGCCCCCTCGCCGCCGTCGCCATCGAGGCCGCCGTGCCCACCGAGGTGGCCAAGGCCGTCCTCGTCGCCGAGGACACCGGAGAGTTCGAACCCGTCAGCCTCGACGCAGGAGTCGGGGATCCCGTTCCGTAGGCGCGGACGCCCGACCCGTCCTGGTGGTGGAACCGTCCCGTTCGGCCCCCGGCCGGTGCCGCCTCGGGAATGGCCACCACGTCTCGGAGCGGCGGGGCCGTAGCCTGGTCCGGTGCTCCAGGTCCGCAACCTCACGGTGGAGGTCGGAGGTCGCCTCACCCTCGTGGAGGCGACCTTCACCGTTCGCGCCGGCGACACGGTCGGCCTGGTCGGGCGCAACGGGGCAGGCAAGACGAGCCTGCTCAAGGTGCTGGCCGGCCAGACGCCGGCCCACAGCGGCGTCGTCAGCCACCACGGGGAGCTCGCATACCTGCCCCAGGACCCCCGCACCCCCGAGTCGGCGGCAGCGTCGACCGCCCTCTCCCACGTGCTGTCCGGGCGGGGGCTCGACGAGCTCTCGGTGCGGATGGAGAAGCTCCGGTTGACCCTCGAGGAGGATCCCTCGGAGCGCAACATCGCCCGCCACGCCCGCGCCGTCGACGCCTTCGAGCACGCCGGTGGCTACGCCGCGGAGTCCGAGATCCGGTCGATCGCCGCCGGCCTCGGCCTCGGTGACGACCGCCTCGACCAGCAGCTCCGGGTGCTCTCGGGAGGCGAGCGGCGACGCGTCGAGCTGGCGCGGATCCTCTTCTCGGGGAGCGACGCGCTGCTCCTCGACGAGCCCACCAACCACCTCGACACCGACGCGAAGGTCTGGCTCACCGGCTTCCTGCGGGGCTACAAGGGTGCGCTCCTCGTCGTCAGCCACGACCTCGAGCTGCTCGACGACGCCATCAACCGCATCCTGCACCTCGACGAGGGGGCGATGGTCGAGTACAAGGGCACGTACTCGCAGTACCGCACGGCCCGCGCTGCCGACGAGGTGCGCCTGAAGAAGACCGCCGCCGCCCAGGCCGCCGAGGTCCACCGCCTCTCGAGCCTGGCCGACTCCATGCGTGGCCAGACGGCGAAGCGGGCCCGCACCGCCAAGTCGCTCGACAAGCGGGTCGCCCGTCTGGCTGACGCCGCCGTCACCGGACCCAAGAAGGAGCGCCACCTCCGCGTCCGCCTCCCCAAGCCACCCCACGCCGGCAAGGTCGTGCTCGAGGTCGACGGCCTGCGCAAGGGCTACGGAGGTCCGCCGGTGTTCAGCGACGTCGCCTTCGACCTCGGCCGTGGCGAGCGCCTGATGGTCATGGGACTCAACGGTGCCGGCAAGACGTCGTTGCTGCGCATCCTGGCCGGCAGCACCACCCAGGACGACGGCGACGTGCGCTTCGGGCTCCAGGTGAGCGCCGGCTACTACGCACAGGAGCACGAGAACATCCGGTCAGGCGTCGACCTCCTCACCCACGTGCAGGAGCACGCCGACATCCCCCTGGTCGAGCTGCGGAACCTGCTCGGCATGTTCGGCCTCCCCGGTGAGATGGCCTTCCAGGACGCAGGCACGCTCTCGGGCGGGGAGAAGACGAAGCTCTCCCTCGCCTGCCTCACCGCCGGGAAGCACAACTTGCTGCTCCTCGACGAACCGACGAACAACCTCGACCCGCCGTCACGGGTGGCGGTCGCCGACGCCCTGTCCGGGTGGGAGGGGTCCATGGTGATCGTCAGCCACGACCCCGACTTCGTGCGAGACCTCGAGCCACAGCGCGTGCTCATGATGCCCGACGGGACGCTCGACTACTGGAGCGACGACCTCCTCGACCTCGTGGCCATGGCCTGACGGTGCGCACCGCCCGGGTCATCCCCTGCCTCGACGTCGATGAGGGGCGCGTGGTCAAGGGTGTGAGCTTCGTCGGCCTGCGCGATGCGGGCGACCCCGTCGAGCTGGCCGCCCGTTACGACGAGATGGGCGCCGACGAGCTCGTCTTCCTCGACATCACCGCCTCGTCGGGGGCACGCGACACGATGATCGACGTCGTGCGGCGCACGGCCGAGGAGGTGTTCATCCCCCTCACCGTCGGGGGCGGCGTCCGCAGCCTCGACGACGCCCGGCGGCTGCTGCGGGCCGGCGCCGACAAGGTGTCGGTCAACACCGCCGCCCTGGCCGACCCCTCACTCATCGGGACCCTCTCCGACACGTTCGGCGCCCAGTGCGTGGTCGTCGCCATCGACGCCCGCCGCTCGTCCGTCGGCTTCGAGGTCTACTCCCACGGGGGCCGCACGCCCACCGGGCTCGACGCCGTCGCCTGGGCCGTGGAGGCCGAGCACCTCGGGGCCGGCGAGATCCTCCTCACCTCGATGGACCGGGACGGGACGAGGGAGGGCTTCGACCTCGAGCTCACCGCAGCCGTCACCGCCGCCTGCGGCGTCCCCGTCATCGCCAGTGGTGGTGTCGGCACACTCGAGCACCTCGTGCAGGGCGTCCGAGACGGCGGGGCCGACGCCGTGCTCGCCGCCTCCATCTTCCACTTCGGCGAGTTCACCGTGACCAATGCCAAGGATGCGCTGTCGGCGGCCGGCATCGAGGTGCGTCCGCCGTCGTGACGAGGCTCGTGGCCACCGCCCTGCTGACGCTGGTCGCGACGGCGGCGGCGGGGTGCGGTGCCGACCAGGACCCCTCCGTCGGCGGCGCATCCGCACCTGCGTCGACCTCGGGCACCGCGCCCGGGTCGGGTGCGGCCGCGGCCGAGCTGGCGCTCGCCGTCGAGGTCACCGAGGGGCCCGTGGCCGGCGGCGCGGTGCGGTGGCGGCTGACCGTCATCAACGGCACCGGTGCCGACGTCACCCTCTCCTTCACGAGCAGTCAGCAGGGCGAGGTGGTCCTCACGAGCGCCGACGGCGTCGAGGCCTACCGGTGGAGCGACGGGATGGTGTTCGCGCAGGCGCTCACGCAGACCGAGCTGGCCGCCCGCGCCGAGGTCACCTTCGAGCTCACGGGTCTCCTCGACGTCGAGCCCGGCACCTACGCCCTGGAGGCGGGCGTCACCTCCGACCCCGCCCCTGCGCCGGCGCGGCTGGACGTCACCGTCACGGGCTGAGGCACGTCAGCCGGTCATCCGCCGGTCACCGCTCGTCGATATGGTGAGCAATATGAAGACGACCATCGATGTTGCTGACCCCCTCCTCGACGCGGCGCGACTCGAAGCGGCGCGCCGGGGCACCACACTCCGAGCGCTCGTCGAAGAGGGGCTGAGCCTGGTCCTCGCCCGCCGGGACCGGCCGGGTGGGGAGTTCCGGCTCGGCGACGCATCTGTTGCGGGCTCGGGTCTCCGGCCCGAGCTCGAGGGCGGGACGTGGGACGACCTGCGCTCGCTGGCCTACGAGGGTCGTGGCGGGTGATCGCGATCGACACGAACGTCCTCGTCTACGCCCACCGTCGGGATGCTCCGTTCCACGCCGCTGCCGCGGCCGCCGTGCGGGGCGCGGCCGAGGGCCCGGCGCCCTGGGGTATCCCGTGGCCCTGCGTCCACGAGTTCCTGGCCGTCACCACCCACCCGCGCATCTTCTCCGTCCCCTCGACCACGGTGGAGGCTCGACGACAGGTGGACGCCTGGCTCGCCTCGCCCACGCTCCGGCTCCTCGGGGAGTCCGGCGATCACTGGCACCACCTCGCCGAGCTGCTGGAGCGCGGCAAGGTCGTGGGCCCCAAGGTCCACGACGCCCGCATCGCTGCCATCTGCCGATCGCACGGTGTCGGCGAGCTCTGGACGGTCGACCGGGACTTCTCCCGCTTTGCAGGGATGGTGACCCGGAACCCGCTCGGCGGCGAGCGGGGGACGTCCCCGTGACCGCAACCCCTTCGGGGCTCCCAACCGCTCACCCGTACCATGAAGCGCATGCCTGCGATCACCCCCATCAAGGCGTCGTCCGAGGAGCTCGGGCGCGTGAAGTTCGACGACGCCGGGCTGGTGCCCGCCATCGTGCAGGACCACGCCGACGGCCGGGTGCTGATGATGGCGTGGATGAACGCCGACACACTGGCCCAGACGCTCGCCACCGGGCGCACGGTGTTCTGGAGCCGGTCGCGCCGGGAGGTGTGGGCCAAGGGGGAGACCTCGGGCGACCGCCAGTGGGTGCGGGAGGCGTCCTACGACTGCGACGGCGACACGCTGCTGTTCCGGGTGGAGCAGGAGGGTGGCGGCGCCTGCCACACCGGCGAGCGCACGTGCTTCTTCCGTGCTTTCGGGTCCGCCGGCGAGCGGTGATCCAGCCGACGAGGGAGGCGTTCCGGGTGCTGGCTCGTGCGCACACCGTCGTCCCTGTGTGGCGTGAGGTCCTCGCCGACCTGATCACGCCGGTGGCCGCCTTCGCACGGGTGGTGGGGGAGGAGGACGGGTTCTTGCTCGAGTCCGTCGAGCACGGCGAGCGCTGGAGCCGGTTCTCCTTCGTGGGCCGTCGACCGCTGGCCACGCTGGTCGCCCGCGGGCTCGAGGTCGACGTCGACGGGCCCGTGCCCGCATCCGTCCCTCGCGACCGCGGCATCCTCGCCGCCATCGAGGCGCTGCTCGACGTGTACCGGTCGCCCGTCCTCGACGAGCTGCCCCCCCTGCACGGCGGTCTCGTCGGCTACCTCGGCTACGACGTCGTCCGCGAGGTCGAGGACCTGCCCGAGGCGCCGCCAGACGACCGGGGCGTCCCCGACGCCGTGGTCTCGGTCATCGGCCAGCTGGCGGTGTTCGACCACTGGCGCCAGCGGGTGACCCTGCTCGACAACGTCCTCGTGCCGGATGGGGCGACCGATGCCGACCTCGATGCCGCCTACGACCTGGCCGTCGCCCACATCGACGAGCTCGCCGCTGCGGGGGCACGCACCGTCGAGGAGCCCGTGTTCGACCCGCCCGTCCGAGGTGAGGCGCTGCCCGACGTGCGCTCGACCATGGGCCCCGCGGCCTTCCGGGCGGCGGTCGAGGTGTGCAAGGAGCACATCCTCGCCGGCGACATCTTCGAGGTGATCGTCTCGCAGCGCTTCGACCTCGACCTCGGCGCCGACCCGTTCGACCTCTACCGGGTGCTGCGCCAGCTCAACCCGAGCCCCTACATGTACTTCGTCCGCCACCCGGCCCTCTCCCTGGTGGGCTCCTCGCCCGAGCCGTTGGTCAAGCTGGTCAGAGGCCGCATCACGTCCCGGCCCATCGCCGGCACCCGCTTCCGGGGGCGCACCGAGGAGCACGACCGGCGCATGGCCGCCGAGCTGCTCGAGCACCCGAAGGAGATCGCCGAGCACATCATGCTCGTCGACCTCGCCCGCAACGACGTGGGCCGGGTGGCGGCGTACGGCACGGTTGCGGTGGACGAGCTCATGTCGCTCGAGCGCTACAGCCACGTGATGCACATGACGTCGCAGGTCTCGGCCCGGTTGCGCGACGGGTGCTCCCCGGTCGACGTGATCCGGGCGACGCTGCCAGCCGGCACCGTCTCGGGCGCGCCGAAGGTGCGGGCCATGGAGATCATCGATGCGCTCGAGGTCCGCAAGCGGGGCGTGTACGCCGGCGTGGTCGGTTACCTCGACTTCTCCGGCAACCTCGACATGGCCCTCGCCATCCGCACGATGGTGGTGGTGGACGGCGTCGGCTCGGTCCAGGCTGGTGCAGGTGTCGTCGCCGACAGCGACGCCGTCGACGAGGAGCTCGAGTGCCACAACAAGGCAGCTGCCCTCCTGGCCGCCGTGCCGGCGGCCCGGAGGATGACCGCCGCCCGCCGGGCCGCGAGCCACGAGCGGGTCTCGTGAGCGAACGGAGCGAGCGTGGCCCGTGCGGCCCGGCCGCAGGCCAGGAGCGGATCGTGAGCGAGCGGAGCGAGCGTGGCCCGTGCGGCCCGGCCGCAGGCCAGGAGCGGATGACGTGAGCGGCCCCTGGGGCGTCCCCCTCGCCCGCGACGTGGTCCACGCCACCGGTCCCGACGCTGCGGCCTACCTGCAGGGCCAGCTCAGCCAGGACGTCGCCGGCCTGCCCGTCGGCGCCAGCGCCCCCTCCCTGCTGCTCTCCCCGCAGGGCCACCTCGTCGCCCTGTTGCGGGTCACCAGGACGGGTGACGAGTGGTTCGTCCTGGACAGCGATGCCGGTTCGGGAGAGGCCGTCCTCGCCCGGCTCCGGCGCTTCCTCCTCCGCACGAGGGCCGAGCTGTCCGCCGTCGACTGGGCCTGCGTCGCCGTCCGGGGGGACGGTGCGTTGGCCCCGGCGGACGTCGCCGACGGGCTCTGGGTGGTCGAGGCCGAGACGCCCGGCGTCCCCGGCTACGACCTCCTCGGGCCGGCCGCCGCCCTGCCACCCGGCGTCGAGGCGGGCGACCCGGCCACCTATGAGGCGCTGCGCATCGAACGGGGCGTTCCCCGGATGGGTCGCGAGCTGACGGAGCGGACCATCCCCGCCGAGGCGGGGGTGGTCGAACGGGCCGCCAGCTTCACCAAGGGCTGCTACACGGGTCAGGAGCTCGTGGCCAGGATCGACAGCCGTGGCGGGAACGTCCCCCGCCGACTGCGTGGGATCGTGGTGGACGGAGCGATCGCGCCGCCGACGGGCGCCACCGTCGACGTCGACGACATCGAGGTGGGCTCGGTCACGAGCTCGGCCACCTCACCCACCCTGGGCGCCCCTGTGGCCCTGGCCTACGCCAAGCGGGGCTCCGACGTCCCGAGTGCGTGCCGGCTCCGGTGGGAGGGCGGCAGCGCGAGCGGCCGACTCCTCGAGCTGCCGCTCACCTGAGCCGGCGATCCGCCCGGGTGGCGGGTGGTGGTCGAACGGACCCACGCCGAGGCCCGGGGGCCGGGCGCGGTGGCGATGGTCGGGGACCGCCAGGTCTCCGACATCACTGCCACTGCCTCAGGGGAGGGCAGGGTGGCGGTGGGTCAGGACTGCGGGGTCCGAGATCACCGCCACCGTTCCTCGGGGTGACGTCCGACCGGCCCGGAGGGCGGCGACAGGCCGGCGGTAGGGTGCCGCGGTGCGCGCCGTCAGCCATGGCCTGCCGCTCAAGGCGGGCGTGCGGGCAGGGCCGGCGGAGGTCGCCTCCATCACGTCGGGCGCCGAGGGGGCCCAGCCGGTGCTCTTCCTCCACGGCTTCCCGACTCACGGCTTCCTGTGGCGCCATGTGCTCCACGAGCTCGGCGACGAGGTCCACGGGCTCGCACCCGACCTGCTCGGGCTGGGCGACACCGTCGTCTCCCCCTACGAGGACTTCACCGCCCCCATGCAGGCCGAGCTCCTCCTCGAGTGGCTCGACCACCTCGGCCTCGACCGGGTGGCGGTGGTCGCCCACGACCAGGGCGGGGCGGTGGCGCAACAGCTCGTGGCCAACCACCCCGAGCGGGTCAGCCACCTGGCGCTGGTCGACGTCGTCGCCTACGACAACTGGCCCGTGCCGGTCATGGCGCAGGTGATGCGCCTGGCCAGGACGCCCGGGGTCGACGTCGTGGCCTACGCCCTCGATCTCCCCAAGCGTGTCGCCCACAGCGCCCGGCTCGGTTTCGCCCGGGGGGTCCGCGACCGCTCGCTGATGACCCCCGAGGTGGTCGGGGAGTACCTCCGTCCCCTGACCACCGTCGAGGGCCGGGAGCGGGCCAGGCGCTTCCTCCTTGCCGCTGACAACCGCTTCACGCTCGAGTGCCTGCCGGGACTGCGCGCCTTCACCGGGCCGGCGCTGGTGGTGTGGGGCGCCGACGACGTCTTCCTCTCCCCGTCATGGGGCCTCCGTCTGGTCGAGGACCTCCGGGGAGCGGAGTGCCTCGAGCTCCTTGCGTTCTGCGGCCACCTCGTGCCCGAGGAGCGGCCGGTGGAGCTGGCCGGCCTCATCCGCGAGCTCCTGGCCCGGCCCTCGACGCCACCGGCTGCGTGAACCACTACGAGGTGCTGGGGGTGGCACCGGACGTGCCGACGCCGGTGATCCGGGCCGCCTTCGTCGCCCTCGCCCGCCGCCACCACCCCGACCGCCACGCCACCGAGTCAGCCGCCGTGCAGTCCGATGCCGAGCGGCGCATGCGGACGATCAACGACGCATGGGCCGTGCTGTCCGACGCCGGTCGGCGTGCTTCCTACGACCGGGAGCTGGGACTCGTGCCCGACCCGGACTCGTTCCGGCCCATCGAGGCGGACGAGCCCGGTGACGTCGACCCCCGCGCGGAGCCGGACGCGCCCTACCGCCGAGCCCCCGAGCGGGAGGTCCGCCAGACCCGGTTGGCCACCCTCGTCCCCGTCGTCCTCTTCGGCCTCTCGGTCGCCGTGCTGCTGCTCGGCCTGGTCCTTGCCATCCCCGCCCTCCTCGGCATCGGCGTCGTGGTGTTCCTCCTGTCCTGTGCGAGCTTCGTCATCGTCCCGCTCCTCGTCCTCTCGCGCGCCACCAGGGACGAGGGCTGACCGGCACGAGGCGCAAGGCGAGGTACCGGGGGATGGGTGGGCCGCCGGGGCACCTCATCTAGCATCGGCTCTCGTGGGCACCTACCTCGACGTGATCGTGGATGCCCACCGCGCCACCGCAGCGGCCGACGACCGGCCCCTCGAGGCGTTGCTCGAGCGGGCCGCCGACCTCCCGGCGACCCGCGCCTTCACCGCTGCCGTCGTCGCCGACGACGATCTGGCCGTGATCGCCGAGGTGAAGCGCCGGTCGCCGTCGAAGGGCCCCCTCGCCCTCGATCTCGACCCCGCCTCCCTGGCCCGGTCGTACCAGTGCGGTGGCGCCGCCTGCCTCTCGGTGCTGACCGACGAGCGGTGGTTCGGTGGGTCGCCTGCTGACCTGACCGAGGCCCGACAGGCGTGCGAGCTGCCCGTCCTGCGCAAGGACTTCACCGTCGACGTGCGCGACGTCGTCGACGCCAGGCTGATGGGGGCCGACGCCGTGCTGCTCATCGTCGCCGTCCTCGACGACGACCTCCTCGCCCGCTGCCTCGACCTCGCCGCCTCGCTCGGCCTCGCTGCCCTGGTCGAGGTGCACGACGCCGCCGAGCTGGCCCGGGCGGCGACGCTGGGGGCCACCCTCGTCGGGGTGAACCAGCGCGACCTCACCACCTTCGAGGTGGACCGAGGCCTGGCCGCCCGCCTGCACGAGAACATGGCCCCAGGCACGGTCTCGGTGGCGGAGTCGGGGGTCCGGGGCGCAGAGGACGCCGTCGCGCTGGCTGCGGCCGGTTACGACGCCGTGCTGGTGGGGGAGACGCTCGTCACCAGCCAGGACCCCGGTGCCGCCGTCGTCGACCTGCGCTCCGGGACGTAGGCGTGTTCGTCAAGATCTGCGGCACCACCAGCGAGGAGGACGCCCTGCTGGCCGTGGCGATGGGAGCCGACGCCGTCGGGTTCATCTTCGCCCCCTCACCCCGGCAGGTGGCACCCGACCTCGTGCGGGACATCGTGCGCCGCCTCCCGCCGGAGATCCTCACGGTCGGGGTGTTCCGCGACGAGTCCCCCCAGCGGGTCACCGACATCTGCAGCCGCACGGGCATCCGGGCGGCCCAGCTGCACGGTCGCGAGACGCCCGAGGAGTCCGCCTACGTCCACGCCAGGGTTCCGGTGCTGCTCAAGGCGTTCCCGGCGGGGGACCCCGGCCTGGCCGACGTGCTCGCGCACCGGGCCGACGCCGTGCTGGTCGACGCGGCCAGCCCCGGTTCCGGTGAGGTCTTCGACTGGTCCCTCACCGACGGGGTGCCGGCCGGGGTGCGCCGACTCGTCCTCGCCGGCGGGCTGAACCCGGGCAACGTGGCCGCCGCCATCGGACGGGTGAAGCCCTGGGGCGTGGACGTCGTCTCCGGCGTCGAGGCGTCGCCCGGCCACAAGGACCCACGTGCGCTGCGAGCGTTCATCTCGGCGGCGCGTGAGGCGACCCCCGAAGTGGAGAGGCCCGAGGACGACCTCGTGCCCTACGACTGGCAGGAGGACGGCGGATGAGTGCGCGCGGGCCCGAGCGGCCCGGCCGCAGGCCACGAGCGGAGGACATGAGCGAGCGCGGCGAACGTGGCCCGAGCGGCCCGGCCGCAGACCAGGAGCGGACACCATGACCATGATCGAACCCGACGAGACCGGAAGGTTCGGGGACTACGGGGGGCGCTTCATCCCCGAGTCGCTCGTCCCCGCCTGCCGCCAGCTGGAGGACGCCTTCCGTGCTGCCTGGGCCGATCCCGGCTTCCACGCCGAGCTCGACGCCATGCTGCGGGACTACGCAGGTCGGCCCTCGCCGACGACCGAGGCGAAGAACCTCTCTGAGCGCCTTGGCGTGCGGGTGCTGCTCAAGCGGGACGAGCTCAACCACACCGGTTCGCACAAGATCAACAACGTCATCGGCCAGGCACTGCTCACCCGCCACATGGGCAAGCGTCGGATCATCGCCGAGACCGGCGCCGGGCAGCACGGGGTGGCCACCGCCACCGCGGCCGCCTTCTTCGGCCTCGACTGCGTGGTCTACATGGGGGAGGTCGACACCCAGCGCCAGGCCCTCAACGTGTTCAAGATGGAGCTCCTCGGGGCCGAGGTCCGCCCCGTGGTCTCCGGAAGCCGCACGCTGAAGGACGCCATCAACGACGCCATGCGGGACTGGGTCGCGTCGGTCGAGGACACCCACTACTGCATCGGCTCGGTGATGGGTCCCCACCCGTACCCCTGGATGGTGCGCGAGTTCCAACGGGTGATCGGCGACGAGGCGCTCGTGCAGTGCCGCGCCATCCTCGAGGGCGCCGACCCCGACGTGGTGGTGGCCTGCGTCGGGGGCGGATCCAACGCAGCGGGCATCTTCGCCGGCTACGCCGACACCGAGGCCGAGCTCATCGGGGTGCAGCCCGAGGGCGGTGCGGCGATCGGGCGGGGCTTGCCTGGCGTCGTCCACGGCTCGAAGAGCCTCCTGCTCCAGGACGAGGAGGGCCAGGTGACCGAGGCGCACTCGATCTCCGCCGGCCTCGACTACCCGGGTGTCGGCCCCGAGCACGCCCACCTCGACGCCATCGGCCGGGCCCGCTACGTCACGGTGGGCGACGCCGAGGTGCTCGACGCTTTCCAGCTGCTGAGCAGGACCGAGGGGATCATCCCCGCCCTCGAGCCGGCGCACGCCCTTGCGTGGGTCATGCGCGAGGCGGGCCGCTCGATCCCTGCGGGGGCGACGGTGCTCATCAACCTGTGCGGCCGTGGTGACAAGGACGCCGCCCAGGTGATGGCGATGCTCGAGCCGTGAGCGTCGGCACCGGGACGGCGCCGCTCGCCCTGGAGGCAGCGCTTCGGAGCGCTCGTGACGCCGGGCGCAAGCTCCTCGTGCCCTACATCACCGGCGGCCTCGGGGGTGACTGGACGGAGGTCCTCTCTGCCGTGGCCGCAGCCGGTGCCGACGCGGTCGAGATCGGCATCCCGTTCTCCGACCCCGTGATGGACGGTCCGGTGATCCAGGAGGCCTCCGCTGCCGCCCTCGCCGCTGGCGCCACGCCGAGCAGCATCCTCGACCAGCTCGCCGCTGTCGACGTCGAGGTCCCGACCGTGGCCATGACCTACTACAACCTCGTGTTCCGGGCCGGGGAGCTCCGCTTCGCCCGGCTCCTCGCCCACGCCGGCGTCAGCGGCGCCATCATCCCCGACCTCCCGCTCGACGAGTCGGCGTCGTGGGAGCGGGAGGCGGCCACGGCCGGCGTCTCGACCGTGTTGCTCGCCGCGCCCGTCACGACCGATGAGCGGCTCGCCGAGATCGCCGCCCGGAGCCGCGGCTACCTCTACGCCGTCGGGCGCATGGGCATCACCGGCGAGCGGGTCGACGTGGCCTCCTCGTCGGCGGAGATCGCGCAGCGGCTGAAGGCCCTCACCGACCTGCCCGTGCTGGTCGGCTTCGGCGTGTCGACGCCGGCCCAGGCGGTGCAGGTGTGCGCCGAGGCCGACGGCGTCATCGTCGGCTCTGCACTGGTCCGACGCCTCCTCGAAGGTGGTGGACCCGACGCCGCGGCCACCTTCGTCAGCCAGCTGCGTCGGGCGATCGACGGCGGCTGACCGCCTCACCCGGAGGCCTCGGCCCGTCCCACGTGATCACAGCCGGGCGGTCGCGTCGGTCGGCGGGACCTGCGACGTCTCCCTGTGCGGGCGGGCGGAGCCCGGGTGTTCGGCGGCGCCTGGCTGCCGGCCCCCGACGGCCTCTCTCGGCGGTCGAGGGGCGGCGATCGACGACGGGCCTACGGGAGCCTGGTGATGCGGGTCTCGTCGCCCCCGCGGTCGGTTCCCGGAGGGGCTGGTGTGGTCTCGCTGGGTCGAGGTGACGTCTCGACCGTGGCCTCGTCGTCCCGGACTGCCGGGAAGCCGAGCGTGTCGTCCGTGTCGCGACGAGGGGTGTGCACGCCGTCGGCCTGACCCCGCGGTCGAACCTCGGGGTCGAGGGCCCGGGTGACGAGGACACCGTGCCACCGCTCGCCCTTCATCCCGCCGAGGAGCGATCCGACGAGCATGGCGGTCAACATCCCCACGCCGCCGAAGAGCCCGATGTCGCGCCAGTCGTCCTCGGCCGTGGGGATGCCCTGGTCCCGCAGCTCGCGGGAGGCGGCGTCGCCGTCGGCGGTGGCCGAGGCGATGCCGGCGATGGCGGCGATCACCGCGATGGCGAACACGAAGACGAGCAGCCCGTGGGACAGTCCGGCTCGGCGGCTCATCCTCCCCGCGACGTAGGCGCCGAAGAAGGAGGAGACGAAGAGGACGATGCCGAGGGCGACAGCGGCCCCGACGCCCAGGTCGCGCCACTCGCTGTCGCTGATGCCGGACGTCTCGAACCCGAGGGCGTTGCCGATGCCGGCGGTCACCGCCAGCAGGACGAGGACGGCGGCGTAGACCACGAGGACCCCGGCCAGGGCGCTGAGGAGCGAGACCGAGCTCATCCCCGCATCCCGGACGAGCTCACGGCGGTCCCTTGACCGTTCGACGGTGCGCATGGCTGCCCCCTGAGTTGGTCCATCCGAAGGTGCCCGTCGAGTGAGACGCGAAACCACTGGCTGAGGCACGACGCGACGTGACGGGGCTCCGTGGCGGCCGGTCCTACCATGCGCACGTGCCCGAGCCGACCACGTGCCTGCTGTGCCGCGCCGAGCAGATCACGCCCAGGCACCACGAGGACCCCACGTGCTGGATCGCCGACTGCTCGATGTGCGGGGTGCCCATGGTCGTGTGGCGTCGACACGACCCCGACCCGCCGGCGGAGGTCCGCGCCCACCTCGTGGCCGAGCTCACGAGGGTTGCCGACGTCAGGCTGGGCCCCGGCTCGTACCGGATCGACCAGGTCATGCGCCGCATCCCCGACCACTTCCACGCCCACGCCAGGACCGCCGGCGGGTGGCCGGTCTGACGATGGCCGTCCTCGACGCAGCGCAGCTCGAGGCCTTCCTCCAGGAGGCCTTCCCCCAGTCCCGGCTGGCCATGACGGTCGAGGAGGTCACGGATCATGGCGTGCGCGTGCGCCAGCCGTTCGACCCCTCCCAGATCCGGCCGGGCGGCACCATCTCCGGACCGACGCTGATGACGCTGGCCGACACCGCGATGTACCTCGCCGTCGTCGCCGCCATCGGCCCGGTGGCGCTCGCGGTCACCACGAGCCTACAGATCGACTTCCTGCGCAGGCCGGGACCCGTGGCGGTCGTGGCCGAGGCCGAGCTGCTCAAGCTCGGCAGCCGTCTCGCCGTCGGCGACGTCCGGCTGTCCTCGGAGGGCGACCCTGCACCGGTCGCCCGCGCGTCGGTCACCTACTCCATCCCCCCGGGCAGCCGAGCGGCCGAGCCCCGCGCTCCTGGAACGTCGGCGTCGGCCTGCAGACCGCGCTCGTGACCGGATCGCCGGCGCCCTCGTAGGGTGCCCGTCATGGCCGACCTGACCCCCCTCTCCGTCCACGAGCCGGCGGGCACGCCGAAGGGCGGGATCGTCGTGGTGCAGGAGGCGTTCGGTGTCAACGACCACATCGAGGACGTGTGCCGGCGCTTCGCCGACGAGGGGTGGTCGGCGGTGGCGCCCCACCTGTTCCACCGCAGCGGCGACCCCAGCTTCGGCTACGACGACATGGCCCAGGTCATGCCGCACATGGGTGCCCTCACGGCGGACGGCGTCCTCGACGACGTCGATGCCGCCCTGGCCCACCTCGCCGCTGCCGGCATGACGCCCGAGCGGGTCGGGGTGGTCGGGTTCTGCATGGGCGGGACCGTCGCCCTCCTCACCGCCGCCCGCAGGGAGGTCGGTGCCGCCGTCTCGTTCTACGGGGGCGGCGTCGCCAAGGGACGCTTCGGCTTCGCTCCGCTGATCGAGGAGGCAACCGGGCTGCGAGCCCCCTGGCTCGGCCTGTACGGCGACCTCGACACCGGGATCCCGGTCGAGGAGGTCGAGCAGCTCCGCTTCGCCGCCGCGGCGGCGGAGCCTCCGACCGACATCGTCCGCTACCCCGACGGCGCCCACGGCTTCCACTGCGACCAGCGGGCGAGCTACCACCGGCCGAGCGCCCTCGACGCGTGGCAGCGCACCCTCTCCTGGTTCGACGAGCACCTAGCCGGCTGAGGGGGCACCGACTCCGGGGCCCGATGGCCCGCCGCGCCCGTGTCACCGAGTGCCCCGCCCGCCAAGCCGGGGAGGCAGCAGGGTGGCGGATGCCGGACGTGGCGCCGGTCCGACGGGCACACCCGGGTGAGACGCCCGATCCTGGCGTGCGCGTCGGGCACAGGGCGCTACCGTCGTCGCCGTGTTCAACCCGGGGGACGAGGCGCCGGAGCTCGAGCCGGACGCCCAGCGGTCGCACCGCGTGGCGTCGGCACCCTGCGCCGGCCACGAGGCCCCCGTGCACGTCGACCCAAGGGGAGCCTGATGCCGCTGCCCACCCCGTCGGAGCTGCTGCCGCACCGGCCCCCCTTTCTCCTCGTCGACGCGCTCACGGCGCTCGAGCCGGGTGCATCTGCCACGGGGACATGGCGCCTGACGGGTGAAGAGGCGTTCTTCTCCGGGCACTTCCCCGGCCGCCCCACGCTCCCGGGCGTGCTCATCGTCGAGTCGCTCGCCCAGGTGGGCGCCTGCGCCCTGCTCGCCGACCCCGCCCAGGCCGGGAAGCTCCCGCTCTTCGGCGGCATCGACGCCGCCCGCTTCCGTCGCCAGGTGCTGCCGGGCGACGAGCTCACCCTCACCGTCGAGCTCGGCCGCATGTCGGCACGCGCCGGCAAGGGTGCCGGCATCGCCACCGTGGACGGACAGGAGGCCTGCCGGGCCGAGCTGCTCTTCGTGCTCGTCACGCCGTAGCGAGCCCCACTTGGCGGCGTGGAGGCCCCGGGGACCCGCCACGCCGTCCGTCGGTGTCGTTACCTGCCGGTGCACGCAGGAAGCCCAGAGCGCCTGCGCCGACGAGGGGGTTTCGTCGAGCGAGGTGTCCGGCGCCCCCAGAGACCCCACCTCGACCGCCCCGGTCAGCGCCCTGCGGTCCACTGCTGCTCCCCGGACCGCCGGTGCCTCCGTGCACGCCCGACAGGGCCGGGCCGGGCCGGGCCGGGCCCCTGCCTCGGCGCGGCCGAGGTCCCTACCCTGCCTCGGCCGGGCCGAGGCCCCTACCTTGCCTCGGCCGGGCCGAGGACGAGGCACCCGTTGTGGCCGCCGAAGCCGAAGCTGTTGGACAGCGTCGGGCCTGGCTCCCAGGGCCGGGGCGCTCCGGCCACCACGTCGATGGTGATGGCGGGGTCGAGCTGCTGGAGGCCGGCCGTCGGAGGGATGAGCCCGTGCGCCATCGAGAGCAGCACCGCCGCCGCCTCGAGCGCGCCCGCCGCACCGAGGGCGTGGCCCGTGACGCCCTTCGTGGAGGTGACCGGTGGGCCGGGGGAACCGAAGACCTTCGCGATGGCCGCTGCCTCGGCTGCGTCGTTGAGCGGGGTGGAGGTGCCGTGGCCGTTGATCTGGCGGATGTCACCGGGGGCGAGGCCAGCGTCTGCGAGCGCCTGCTCGATGGCCCGCACGGCGCCGGACCCGTCGGGTGAGGGCGCAGTGATGTGGTGGGCGTCGGCGGTGCTGGCGCCGCCGAGCACCTCGCCGTAGATGTGGGCACCGCGGGCCACCGCAGCGTCCCACTCCTCGAGCACGAGGACGGCGGCGCCCTCGGCGATCACGAAGCCGTCTCGCCCGACGTCGTAGGGGCGGGAGCGGCCACTGCCGGACAGCGCCGTCATGTTGGTGAAGCCGGCCACCCCGCTCGGCGTGATGGCGGCCTCGCTGCCGCCCGTCATCACGGCATCGCAGGTGCCGGTGGCGATGAGGCGGGCGGCGTTGGCGATGGCATGGGTGCTCGCCGCGCACGCCGTCACCGTGGTCTCGCACGGCCCCCGCCAGCCGAAGCGCATCGAGACGCTGGCCGCACCGGCGTTCGGCATCATCATCGGTACGAGGAACGGCGACACCCGCTTCGGGCCCTTCTCGTGGCGCAGGACGATCTGGTCCTCGAGGGTGTGGAGCCCACCGACGCCGGTGGCGATCAGGACGCCGGCCCGGTCGAGGTCGACGTCGAGCGGCCCGGCGTCGTCGAGGGCGAGCGACGCAGCCGCCACGGCCAGCTGGGCGAAGCGATCGGTGCGGCGCGCCTCCTTCGGCCCGAACCACGTGGACGGGTCGAAGTCGGGGACCCGCCGCTCACCGTCGGCGGGGGTCGCGAGCAGTCCCGCCCAGTACGCCTCGTTCCCGGTACCGCAAGGGGCGACGACGCCGAGGCCGGTGACGGCGACGCGGCGGCCGATCATCCCAGCTTGCCGGTGACCAGCTCGTAGGCCTGCCCGACGGTCTCGATGCCGTCGAGCTCCTCCTCCGGCACCTCGACGTCGAACGCCTCCTCCAGGGCCATGACGAGCTCGACGAGGTCGAGGCTGTCGGCGTCGAGGTCGTCACCGAACTTGGCGTCCATCGTGACCTGCTCGGGTGCGACCTGGAGCACCTCTACGGCGCACTTCTTGAAGGTCTCGAAGTTGTCGTCAGCCATCGTGCACTCCCTCGTCGTGGACCGTCACGGCCCCGTGTCCCCCTGGTGTGTAGCAGCCCGCCCGGGAGCGGGTGCCATCAGTGGCCCATCCCCAGGCCGCCGTCGACGGGCAGGATCGCCCCGGTGATGAAGGCGGCGCCAGGTGAGGCCAGGAACACCACGGCGGCGGCGACCTCCTCGGGTGTCGCGATGCGCCCGAGGGGGACGCCGGCGGTGATGGCCGCCAGGCGCTCCTCACCGAGCGCAGTGGTCATGTCGGTGGCGACGGGGCCCGGTGCCACGACGTTGGCCGTGATGCCCCGGCTGCCCAGCTCGCGAGCGATGGAGCGGGTCAACCCAACCAAGCCCGCCTTGGAGGCGGCGTAGTTGACCTGGCCGGCCGAGCCGGTCAGGGCGACCACCGACGACAGGAACACCATGCGACCGGCCCGGGCCCGCAGCATTCCCTGGGCGGCACGCTTGGCGACCCGGTAGGCGCCTGCCAGGTTGGTGTCGACGACCTCGGCGAAGGCGTCCTCGCCCATGCGCAGGAGCAGCCCGTCGCGGGTGGCGCCGGCGTTCGACACGAGGACCTGCACCGGACCGAGCTCGGCCTCGACCTGGGCGAAGGCGGCGTCGACGCTCTCGGCCGAGCCGACGTCGCAGCGCACGGCGAGCACGCCCGCCGGGGCGGGATCGCTGCGGTAGGTCACCGCCACCCGGTCCCCGAGGGCGGCGAACGCCTCCGCACAGGCCAGTCCGATCCCCCGGTTCCCCCCGGTGACGAGCACCACCCGGCCGCTCGGCGCACCCTCGTCTGCGGCAGTCACTTCGTCGGCCCGAGGACGGCGCTGGCCCGGGACCGCCCTGCACCGAAGCCCCCGACGACCCCGATGTCCCGGTCGTCCGGGCGGCCGTCGTCTGTCGCGTCGGCCACCCCACTCGGGACGGCGCTCATCGTGCCGCCCACCTGAGCACGGCGCTGGCCCAGGACATGCCGGCGCCGAACCCCACGACGAGCACGATGTCCCCGTCGTCGATGCGCCCGCCGTCGGCCGCATCGGCGAGGGCGAGGGGGATGGAGCCGGCGGAGGTGTTCCCGGTGCGCTCGAGGACGAGGGCGGCCCGCTCCGTGGGGATCTCGAGGCGCTTGCAGGCGGCCTCGATGATCCGGACGTTGGCCTGGTGGGGCACGACCAGCTTCACGTCGGCGGCGGCCAGGCCCGCCGCCTCGAGGGCCCGCATGGAGGAGCTGACCATCACCCGCACGGCCCGGCGGAAGACCTCCTTGCCGTCCATCTCGGTGTGGGCGCCGTGGTCGGCGTAGAGGATGTGGCGGGCGCTCCCGTCCGAGCCGAGGTCCCAGCCGAGGAGCTGCCCTGCACCGTCGGTCGCCTCGAGCACCACGGCGCCGGCCCCGTCTCCGAAGAGCACCGCCGTACCCCGGTCCTCCTGGTCGGTGATGCGGCTCATGACGTCGGAGCCGACCACGAGGATGCGCTGGGCGCCGAGGGCGGCCATGCCGTAGCCGGCGACGAGGGCGTACACGAACCCGGAGCAGGCGGCGTTGACGTCGCAGGCACCGCCCGAGAGGCCGAGCTCGTCCTGGACGAACGAGGCGGTTGCCGGCATCTGCTGGTCGGGCGTGGACGTGGCCAGGAGCAGCAGGTCGACCGAGGCCGGATCGACCCCTGCGTCCTTCATGGCCGCTCGTCCCGCCTCGACCGCCAGGCTCCCGGTCGTGCCACCGATGCGGCGCTCGCGGATGCCGCTGCGCTCGACGATCCACTCGTCGCTGGTGTCGAGCCGGGCCGCCAGGTCGGCGTTGGTGACCACGTGGTCGGGGAGGCCGACCCCCCACCCGGTGATCGATGCGCCTGGCGCCCGGAGCAGGCGGGACGAGGCCATCACGCCGTCCGGAGCCAGGCGATGGGCTGGCTCGGCGTGACCCGCTCGCCCTGGACGGCGATGAACCCCTGCACGACCCCGGCGAACAGCGAGCGCACCTCCACGGTCCCGACCGTGCCCAGGAGCTCCCCGACCTCCACCCTGGCCCCGCTCCCTGCGCCGGCCCAGCGGGCGTCCGGGGTGAACACCCCGGCCGACGGGCTCACCACCATGCGCTCGGTCATGAACAGGTGCTCGCCGTCGGGCTGGCCGTGGGGGACAGGGGGCTCACCCCCGAGCACCTCGAGCAGCCGGTCGATGTCGTCCGGCGTGCCGACGGCGATGCCCCGGGCCTCGGGGGCGATGCGCTTGGCCATGCCGGTGAGGATCCCGCCGGGCCCGAGCTCGACGAAGGTGTCGACGCCGTCGGCCACCATCCGCTGGACGGTCTGGCGCCAGCGCACGGGGCTGCACAGCTGGGCCGAGAGCAGGCTCGTCCACTCGCCGGCCGACTGGTGGGGCCGGGCGTCGATGTTGGCGAGCACCGCGATCTCCGGGTCGCGGATGGTCGCCGCCTCCACCGCCTTGCGCAGCTCGTCGCGCGCCGGCGCCATGAACTGGGTGTGGAAGGCGCCGCCCACCTGCAGGGCCATCACCCGCTTGGCCCCGAGCTCCTTGGCCGCCTCCGAGGCGGCGGCCACGCCCTCGAGGGACCCGGCGATCACGACCTGACCGGGGGCGTTGAAGTTGGCCACCCACACGTCTCCGTCGGCTCGGCGGCAGGCGGCGTCGGCGTCGTCGTCGTCCAGGCCGAGGATGGCGGCCATGGTGCCCGGCCGATCGTCGGCGGCCCGCTGCATGGCCTCGCTGCGAGCGGCCACGAGTCGCACCCCGTCGTCGAAGGAGAGGGCGCCGGTGGCGGTGAGGGCGGTGTACTCGCCCAGGCTGTGGCCGGCGACGGTGCCGGGGGCGATGCCGACCCGCTCGACGGCGTCGAGGACGACGAGGCTGGTGACGAACGTGACGAGCTGGGCGTTGCGGGTCTGGCGCAGCTCCTCCGCCTCAGCGTCGAGCAGGAGGCGGGCGATGTCACGCCCCGCCACCTCGGACGCCTCGCCCACGAGCTCCCACGACGGCTGCTCCCGCCAGGGAGCGCCCATGCCCGGCTTCTGCGACCCCTGCCCCGGGAACGTGAACGCCAGCATGCGACCTCTCCTCGCCTCGTGTTCGCCTCGACCCCGCCCTCGGCGGCGAGATCCCGGTCCTGTCCGGCCCGAGCCGGCTCCGACCCGTGCGGGGCCGGAAGGGTTTCACCTCGGGGTCGACGCCTCCGGAAAGGCGGCGTCGGCAGCGTCGAGGCACCGCTTCCGGTAGGCCCCGACCGCACCGGTGAGGGCCGCCAGCACGACGATGCGCCTCCGGCCGCGACCCGCCCGTTCGCGGCCCCTGCGTCGACCATCGCTCATGGCGGGGAGCCTAGGGGGCGGGCGAGGGAGCCGAGTTGCGCCGTGGTGGGCGTGGAGGGACTCGAACCCTCAAGCCCTCTCGGGCGGCGGATTTTGAGTCCGCTGCGTATGCCATTCCGCCACACGCCCAGTGGCCACAGGCTAGGTCAGCTGGGCGAGGAAGGGGTTGGTGCGGCGCTCCTGGCCGACGGTGGTCGTCGGGCCGTGGCCGGGCAGGACGAGGAGCTCGTCGTCGAGGGGGAGGATCTTCTCCTGCATCGAGGCCATCAGCTCGTCGAAGGACCCGCCAGGGAGGTCGGTCCGACCGATCGAGCCGGCGAAGAGGTGGTCACCCGAGAAGAGCACCGGCGGCACCCCCTCCGCCTCGAGTCGGAGGCACACCGACCCTCGCGTGTGGCCTGGGGTGTGCAGCACGGTGAAGCGCATGCCCGCCCCCGACACCACCGTGCCGTCGTCGAGCCCCTCGATCACCTCGGGCGGCGACACGTCGAGGCCCTCGAGGTAGCGGCCGAGCATCCCGCTCGAGCCGACCGGGTCGAGGAGCATGTGCTCGTCCTCACGGTGGATGTGCACGGGCACCGGGTGGTCCTGGGCCTTGACCACCGATGTCACGCCGCCGACGTGGTCGACGTGGCCGTGGGTGCTGAGCAGGGCGACGAGCCGGAGGTCGAGCTCGACCAGACGGCCGAGGATCGGTCCCGGCTCCGGCGGCGCGTCGACCAGGACGCACTCGCCCCCGGGACCGTCGGGGGCGACGATCCAGGCGTTCGTCTGGGCCAGCCACAGCGTCAAGGGTTCGATCTGCACGCCGGGACCCTATTTCCCGTTCCGGTCCCTCAGGGCCGGAGGCGGGGGCGGCCGTCCTCGCCCCTCGAGCCGAGTGCCCCTGCGATGCGCTCCGCCTGCCCGTCCTCCACCAGCTGCTCGAGGCTGAGGGGCAGCGGGATCGACCAGTTGGGCCATTCGTCGACGGTGCCCGGCATGTTGGTGCGCCGGGCGACACCTGCGGCGTCCTCGAGCGTGGCGAGGAGGACACGCGACGGGGCGGCGGCCAGGGCCTCGTAGGCGGCGACCACCACGTGGTCCACCGGCGCCTCGTCGGCCAGGCCGGTGGCTTGTCGGAGACGGTCACGCACCCCGGCCTCACCCGCCACGTTCGGCGACATCCCGATCGAGCGCTGGTCCTCGACGTCGCTGCCCGTCCAGATCCCCGCCACGGTCGGGAGGTCGTGGGTCGTCACCGCGGCGAGCGCCTGCTCGGGGAACCCGCTCGGTGCCGTGGGCTCGAACCAGAGCAGGCGGTACGACAGCACCTGGCGCTCGCCCAGCTCCCGGCGCACCTCGTCCTCCACCGTGCCGAGGTCCTCGCCGACCACGTAGGCGCGGGCACGGTGGCTCTCGAGGGCGAGCAGGTCGAGCAGCTCGGCGGCCTGGTAGCGGACGAAGGCGCCCGCTTCGGGCGCTGACCCCTCGGGGATCCAGAACAACCGGAACAGGCCCATCACGTGGTCGACCCGCAGCCCCCCGGCGTGGCGGAGCGACGCGCGGATCGTCTGGATGAGGGGCTGGTAGCGGGCAGCTCGCAGCTTCCACGGGTCGAACGGGGGGAGGCCCCAGTCCTGGCCCCTGGTGTTGAACTCGTCGGGAGGCGCACCGACGCGCATGTCGAGGGCGAGGACGTCCTGGAACGCCCACCCGTCGGCCCCTCCGGGGTCGAAGCCGACGGCGAGGTCGTTGATCGGCGGGAGCTCGGCGAAGGCGTCGGCCACCTGTCGGTCGAGCAGCCACTGGAGCCAGGCGTGGAACCGGACGCGCCTGGCCTCGCCGACCGCCACCGCGGCCACCGCCGGGCCGTCGGGGCGGCGGAGCTCCTCGGGCCACCCCTGCCAGCTGTTCCCGTGGCGCTCGGCCAGGGTGCACCAGGTGGCGAAGCTGATGAGGGGCTCCCCCTGCGCGTCGAGCCAGGTGTCGAAGTCGGGGTCGTCGCCGGCCACTGCGAAGCAGGCCTCGAGGGCGCGGCGCTTCAGGTCCCACACCCCGTCCCGGTCGATCCGCTCGGACGTGTTGAGCGACCGCCCGGCCTCGGCCAGCGCCTCGAGGTCGGCACCGACCACCGCCGCGCCAGGCACCTCCTCGACCCGCAGGTAGAGGGGGCTTCGCCACTGCCTGCTGGAGGGGTAGTACGGGCTCGGCTGCTGCGGGCGTGCCGGACCTGCGGCGTGGAGCGGGTTCAGGGAGAGTGCCCCGGCGCCCTGCCCGTGGGCCCACCTGGCGAGGTCGCGGAGGTCACCGAGGTCGCCGTGGCCCCAGCTGCGGGCGGAGCGGATGGCGTAGAGCTGCACCGCCCAGCCCCAGGTGCGCAGGTCGGGGGGGAGGTGGCAGCGCCCCGGGGAGATGACGAGGCGGGTGGTGGGACCACCGTCGAGGGGGTGGAGGTCGTGGTAACCGGGCGGGAGGTCGGGTGGGAGGGCGTCGACGCCTCGGCGGGTCGTGCCGTCCTCGAGCACGAGGTCGGCCGGGCTCTGCAGCCACTCGCCGTGACCCGCACGCACGAACCAGAGGGGCGGGCCGGGTGGTGGGGCGCCGTCGGTGACCCCCATGGTCGAGGCGATGGCGTCGATCGTCTCCTGTGGCGGCTCCTGCCACTGCCCGCCGGCGTCCCAGTAGCCGCGGTCGATGCCCCAGGCGGCCAGGTCCATGGGCGAACCGTACCGATCAGCGGGTCGAGCGGAGGCCGTCGGGGAGCGGTCGGCTCAGGCGCCGACCGGGGTCGGCCGCCTCCCGCCGGGCAGGCGGAGGCGGCCGTGCACGAGGGCGATCCCGACGACGATCAGCGCACCGCCGGCGAGCACGCGCAGGTGGAAGGCCTCGTCGAGCAGGACCACGCCGACGGCCACGGCGACCACGGGGATGAGGTAGGTGACGAGGGAGGCGGTGGTGGGGCCGAGCTCGGCCACCACCCGATAGTTCAGCGCGTAGGCGCAACCTGTGCCGACGACGCCGAGGAGCACCACCGCCAGGACGCGGTGGGGTGCGAGGTCGATCCCCTCGACGGCCGTGGTGACGGCGGCGAAGGGAGCGAGGACGATGGCGCCCACGGTCAGCTGGCCGGCCGCCGCGACCTCGGCCGGGAGGTGCAGGAGGTTCGCCTTCATGTAGGCGAACGAGTAGCCGTAGCAGGCGCCGGCGAGCACCGAGGCGAACCCGCCCGCCAGCGACGAACCGGCGAGGTCGGAGCCACCGACGCCGGCCGCCACGCCGACGCCCGTGAGGCCGACGACCAGCCCGGCCACGGCCGGGGAGCGCAGCCGCTCACCGAGCACGACCGCCGCGAACACCGCTGCGAACAGCGGCGTCGATGCGTTGAGCACGGCGGTGAGGTTCGAGGTGATCCGCTGCTCGCCCCACGCCAGCATCGTGAACGGCAGGGCGCTGCCCATCAACGCCACCACCGCGAAGTGCCGGACGGAGGACGGGTCCCGCGGGACAGCGAGGCCCCGGACCCGGCAGTAGGCGAGCAGCACCACCGCTCCGAGGGCGATGCGCAAGCCCGCCACGGTGGTCGGCGTCATGCCCTCGACCCCCACCTTGATGAACAGGAACGACCACCCCCAGATGAAGGCGAGGAGGGCGAGCCGGGGCACGTCGGCCAGTGTGGCAGCGGCCTTGCGCCCCGACGCCGCCGCCTACACTCCGGCCATGTCGAAGTCCCTCCTCGAGCGTCGACTCACCGAGGTGGGTGGGCGCCTGCGGGCGCTGCGGGAGGAGCTCGGCGTGGTCGACGAGCAGCTCGCGGCCTTCGTCGACAGCGCTGACGACGCCCGACTCCGGGCCCTCGTCTCCGAGACCCCGCTCGCCGGCCGTGAGCACACCGATGCCCGCCGCCACGCCGACGCCATGGCCCGCCACCGGGCCGACCTCATGACCGAGGTCCAGAAGCTGGAGCGGGCCCAGGACGACCTCCTCGATCGGCTCGTGGCCGAGGCCCGCCCGTGACGGCGCGCGTGGTCATCGCCGAGGACGAGGCGATCATCCGCCTCGACCTCAAAGAGACCCTCGAGGACGAGGGCTACGACGTCGTGGGGGAGACCGGGCGAGGTGACGAGGCCGTCCAGCTCGTGCGCCAACACCGGCCCGACCTGGCCATCCTCGACATCAAGATGCCCGGCATGGACGGCCTCACCGCCGCACGGGAGATCTCGGGCGAGCGCCTCGCCGCCGTGCTGATCCTCACCGCCTTCTCCCAGCGCGACCTCATCGAGCGGGCCAGGGACGCCGGCGCCCTCGCCTACCTGGTGAAGCCCTTCCAGCGCTCCGAGCTCATCCCGGCCGTGGAGGTCGCCCTCGGGCGCCACCGGGAGATGCAGGCCCTGCACGCCGAGGTGAAGGGTCTCGAGGACCAGCTCGACACCCGTCGGGTCGTCGACCGGGCCAAGGGCATCCTCATGGACACCCACAAGCTCTCCGAGGCCGACGCCTTCGACTGGATCCAGAAGACCGCCATGCGTGGGCGTCTGACGATGAAGGTGATCGGCCAGCGCGTCATCGACGGGGAGCTCGGACCCGACAAGCAGGCCTGAGTGCCCGCTGCCCTCGCCCCCGCCCCGGCCCGGTTGCTCCTGCTCGACGGGAACTCGCTGACCTACCGTGCGTTCTTCGCCCTCCCCACCGACATGGCCACGTCGTCCGGCCAGGTCACCAATGCGGTGTTCGGCTTCACGTCGATGCTGATCAACCTCTTGAAGGACCACAAGCCCGACGCCATCGCGGTGGCCTTCGACCGTCCCGAGCCCACCTTCCGCCACGAGCAGGTGCCCACCTACAAGGCCCAGCGGGAGGCAGCGCCCGACATCCTCCGCCAGCAGATGGGCCTCGTCCGCCAGGTCCTCCAGGCGCTCGACATCACCATGCTCGAGCAGGCGGGCATCGAGGCCGACGACATCATCGCCACCCTCGCCACCGAAGCCCGGGACCGGGGGGACGACGTGATCATCGTCACCGGTGACCGCGACACGTACCAGCTCGTCGAGGACCCCCACGTCCGGGTCCTCTACAACCGCCGGGGGGTGAGCGACTACGTCTTGTACGACGAGGCCGGGATCGCCGAGCGGACCGGTGTGACCCCCGCGCTGTACCCCCAGTACGCGGCCCTGCGGGGGGATCCCTCCGACAACCTCCCCGGCGTGCCAGGCGTGGGCGAGAAGACGGCAGCGAAGCTCATCAACGAGCGCGGCGGCCTCGACGGCATCTTCGCCGACCTCACCGCGCTCACCCCCAAGCTGCGCCAGAACCTGGCCGAGCACGAGGCGCAGGCCCGCAGCAACGCGTCGATGATGGTCCTCAGGCGCGACGTCGTGCTCGACGTCGCCCCTGAAGCGTTCGCCCGGCGGCCCTTCGACGCCGACGCCGTGCGCGAGCTGTTCAACTTCCTCGAGTTCCGCACCCTCTACGAGCGGCTCCTCGAGGCGGTCGACGATCCCGCCCTGCCCGCGGCCGACGCCCTCGGGGTGCTCGAGTGCGGCACCCGCACCATCGGGTCAGCCGACGAGGCCGTCGCCCTGCTGCACGAGCTCGCGTCCGAGGGGGACACCTCGCTCGCCCTCGCGGCCGCCTGGGACGGGTCGCCGGGGCGCTCCCCCCTGGCGGGCATCGCCTTCGTCACCTCGGTCGAGCCCGGCGAGGCGGCCTGGCTGCCCGGCCCGGTGCTCGAGGACCCGGCTGCGCTCGCCGCGCTGGCCGATCTCGTGGCCGTCGGGGGCCGCCCGCTCGACACCCACAACGCGAAGCCGCTCATGCGCACGCTCGGCATGATCGGGATCGACGTGCGCACACTCGACATCGACACCGAGGTCGCCTCGTACCTCCTCGACCCCGCCGAGTCGGGGTACCTCCTGCAGGACCTGCTCCTGCGCTACGTCGGCCTCGAGCTGCGGTCGGCGGTGGCGGCTGCCGCACCTGGCACCCTCGACCTCGACGGCGCGGGTGACGACCTCGGGGAGGCCACGGGCCGCTTCGCCGTCGCCGTCGCCCGTCTCGCCCCCGCCGTCACCGACGCGCTCGTCAAGCAGGGCCTCCGCGACCTCTACGACCAGATCGAGCGCCCGCTCGTGCGCGTCCTCGCCCGCATGGAGGCCGTCGGCGTCGGTGTCGACGCCGTCGAGCTGACCGCCCTGAACGAGCGCCTGGCCGGCGAGGCCACGATGCTCGAGGCGCGGATCCAGGAGGAGGCGGGGGTCGCCTTCAAGGTCAACTCCACCCCCCAGTTGCGAGCCGTGCTGTTCGACACCCTCGGCCTCGCCCCCAACAAGAAGACGAAGACCGGGTTCTCGACCGATGCCGCCTCGCTCGAGAAGCTCCAAGGCCAGCACCCCGTCATCGACTCGCTCCTGCGGTACCGGGCCGTCGAGAAGCTCCGGTCGACCTACGGCACCGGCCTGCTGGCAGAGGTGGATCTCGCCGACGGCCGCATCCACGCCACCTTCCAGCAGACGGTGGCCCGCACCGGCCGCCTCAGCTCCGACCAGCCGAACCTGCACAACATCCCGGTGCGCACGGTGGAGGGCCGCCAGTTCCGGCGGGCCTTCGTCCCTGCGCCCGGCTTCGAGCTCCTCGTGGCCGACTACAACCAGATCGAGCTGCGGGTCATCGCCCACCTGGCCGAGGACCCCGGCTTGATCGGCGCCTTCACCGCCGGCGAGGACATCCACACCGCCACCGCCGCCCGGGTCTTCGGGGTCGAGGCGCCGGCCGTCACATCCGAGCAGCGGGCAAAGGCGAAGATGGTCTCCTACGGCCTCGCCTACGGCATGGAGTCCTACGGCCTCGCCACCCGGCTCTCGATCCCGGTCAGCGAGGCCCAGGTCATCCTCGACGCCTACTTCACCGCCTTCCCCAACGTTCGCGCCTACATGGACCGCACCGTCGAGGAGGCCCGCCAGCGGGGCTACACCGAGACCCTCATGGGCCGCAGGCGGCCGATCCCCGAGCTGTCGTCACCCAACGTCCGCATCCGCCAGGCGGGCGAGCGCCAGGCCATGAACGCCGGCATCCAGGGGCTGGCGGCCGACATCTTCAAGGTGGCGCTCGTCGCCCTCGACGCCGCGCTCGAGGAGGAGGGGGTGCGGAGCCGCCTCATCCTGCAGGTCCACGACGAGGTCATCCTCGAGGTCCCTCCCGAGGAGCACGACACCATGGCCGCCCTCGTCCCGGAGGTCATGGGCGGGGCCTGCGACCTGCAGGTCCCCCTCGAGGTCAACTTGTCGTTCGGCCCCACCTGGGCCGACGCCAAGGGCTGAGCCCTGATGCGCTGACGAGGTGGTCCCAGCGGCGCACCGCCGTGCGCAGCGCCCTCGTCTCCACATCCTGCACGACGAGCTCCACGATCGGTGAGGCGTCGATGGAGGTCGTGTGATCAGCGCTCATCGGCATGCAGCTCGGCGAGCGCCGCCGACGGGAGCAGGGCGCCCGCCGGCGGGGCCGGCGGTGCGGGCAGGTCCTCGATGGCGAGCGTGGCCGGGACGGTGCCGCCTGACGCCCGCAGGCGCTCGCGCGGTCCCGCATCGGGGATCGGCGCCAGGACGGCGACCGGCCGACCGTCGATCCGGTCCACCGTGGCGATCTCCTCGACCGGGGCCCGGGTCAGCCGCCTGACCTGCTCCACTGGGTGACCGAGGGCGATCGTGGCGGCGAAGGCGAGCTCGTCGGGCGCACCGAGCAGCGCCTTCACCTCGGCCTCCCGGCGGGCGTGCATGGTCGTGATCACCCCGCCGAGCCCCTCGGCCCGGGCCGCCAGCAAGAGGTTCCAGGCGAAGGGGTAGACGGAGGCGCCGCCCACGATGGTGTAGCGATCCAGGTCCCGGTCGGTGGCGGCCAAGGCCCGCAGATCGGCGAGGAGCACGAGCAGGACCGGCACCTCGTCGAGGTGCTCGGCGAAGCCACCGGGGCCCGCCGCCGCCGCCTCGGCGATCGACGCTGCCTCGAGGAGCGCGGCCGCCTCGGCGCGGCGGTCGGTCACGGGGGCGAAGGGGGTCAGCCCCGCCCTGACCATCGCCAGGTACTCGTACCAGCCCGGCAGGTACAGGTCGCGCAGCTGCCGGCGGATCTCGAGGTCCTTCACCAGCACGACGCGCCAGCCCTGCCGGTTGCCGCCACTCGGCCCGAAGCGGGCGGTGTCGAGCACCCGGTGGACGACGTCGTCGGGGACCGGCTCGTCCCGGAAGTCGCGCGTCGCGCCGGTCGAGCGGAGGGTCTCGATGAGGTCCACCGCGGCACCCTACGGCCGGTGGGTGCGGCGTCCGGGTGTGATCGTCCTCGACGGGGTGGCGGCCTACGCTTCGGCCGTGAGCCATTGGTTCGAGGCGGCCGCCGACCACCTCGGACCCGCCTACCTGCGTTACTCCTTCACGAAGGGGACGGTGCAGGAGGTCGACTTCCTGGTGGAGGCACTCGAGCTGGAGCCGGGGGAGCGGGTGCTCGACGTCGGCTGCGGACCCGGCCGCCACGCCTACGAGCTGGCCCGGCGGGGGCTCGTGGTCCACGGCGTCGACATCGCCGCCCGCTTCGTCGACCTCGCCACCGAGCACGCACCGGCCGGTGCCACCTTCGAGCGGCTCGACGCCAGGGAGCTGCCCTTCGACGGCGAGTTCGCCGCCGCCATCTCCCTCTGCCAGGGGGCGTTCGGCCTCCTCGGCGGCCCGGGTGACGCCGGGGGCACCGCCGCCGCCGACCCCGAGGCGGACGGCGGGGTGCTCGCCGGCATGGCTCGGGCGCTGCGCCCAGGAGGGCGAATGGCCGTGAGCGCCTTCTCGGCCTACTTCCAGGTGCGGTTCCTGGAGGACTCCGACAGCTTCGACGCCGACGCCGGGGTGAACCACGAGCGAACGTCCCTCAGGGACGAGGAGGGCCGGGAGGCGCCCTTCGACCTCTGGACCTCGTGCTTCACGCCCCGCGAGCTGCGCCTGCTGGCCCGGGCCGCGGGCCTGCGCCCCCGCCACATCTGGTCGGTCACGCCCGGGGCCTACCGCGCTGCCCCGCCGAGCACGAACACCCCTGAGCTCCTGCTCGTCGCCGAGCGACCAGGTCCTGTCGCCTGAGCACCGGGTACGTGTGCCGGCTCCGCCTGGGTAGGTCGGGCCGGACGTCACGACCGACGTCCCGACCAAGGAGATGTCCCATGGAAGGCACCACGTTCAAGCTCACCAAGCTCGTCGGCGAGTCGGCACAGGGGATCGAGCAGGCCGTCGAGGTCGCCCTCGGGACCTCGGCCGAGAACGTCCACGGGCAGACCTGGTGCCAGGTGACCGACATCCGGGCCAACATCAACGAGCAGGGCGGAGTCGACCGCTGGCAGGTGCAGGTGGAGGTCGCCTTCAAGGTCGACTCGTAGTCCCGGCACCGGCGGGCCACGCCGGCGGCGGCGCCCGGGTCGACCCGGGCGCCACGCCGGCGCCACACGGTCGAGACGGCTCGTGTGGACGGCAGGCGAGGGGGCTCCCTCGACGGCGGACGACCGCCGGGTGTCCCCCTGGTCCGCCGGCCACCCGTCGCTAGACTCGATCACGCACTGGTCCCGACCCTCGGGCCATCGTGCCCGGCCCCCCGTGGCCGGCCGAACCACTCCGGAAAGCACAGGCGACCGACCTTGTCAGAGCAGTCCACCGACGTCCTCGAGACGTCAGATCAGGGGTATGAGCCCAACCCCGAGGCGATCGACGCCACGGGCGTCGATGCCACCATGGGCACCTTCGACGTCGAGTCCGGCGTCTACACCCCCCGTCAGGTCACCTCCAACGACCTGGGGGGGATGAGCTTCGAAGACGCCATCTCCGGCACCATCGTCGAGTTCGACGACGGCGACATCGTCAACGGCACCGTCGTCAAGATCGACAAGGACGAGGTGCTGCTCGACATCGGCTTCAAGAGCGAGGGTGTCATCCCCTCCCGGGAGCTGTCGATCCGCAACGACGTGGACCCGTCGGAGATCGTCTCCCTCGGTGAGGAGATCGAGGCCCTCGTCCTCCAGAAGGAGGACAAGGAGGGCAGGCTCGTCCTGTCCAAGAAGCGCGCCCAGTACGAGCGGGCATGGGGCACCATCGAGCAGCTCAAGGAGGCCGACGGCATCGTCCGTGGCCCGGTCATCGAGGTCGTCAAGGGCGGCCTCATCGTCGACATCGGCCTGCGGGGCTTCCTGCCCGCCTCCCTCGTCGAGCTCCGCCGGGTCCGGGACCTCGCCCCCTACGTGGGTCGGAGCCTCGAGGCCAAGATCATCGAGCTCGACAAGAACCGCAACAACGTCGTCCTCTCCCGTCGGGCGTGGCTCGAGGAGACGCAGAAGGAGCAGCGCGAGGAGTTCCTGGCCAACCTCAAGCCGGGTGAGGTCCGCAAGGGCACCGTCTCCTCGGTGGTCAACTTCGGTGCGTTCGTCGACCTCGGCGGCATGGACGGCCTCGTCCACGTCTCTGAGCTGTCGTGGAAGCACGTCGACCACCCCGGCTCCGTCGTCGCCGTCGGCGACGAGATCGAGGTCCAAGTGCTCGACGTCGACCTCGACAAGGAGCGCATCAGCCTCTCCCTCAAGGCCACGCAGCAGGACCCGTGGCAGGAGTTCGCCACCAACCACCGCGTCGGCGAGCTCGTCTACGGCCGGGTCACCAAGCTCGTGCCCTTCGGAGCCTTCGTGCAGGTGGGCGAGGGCATCGAGGGCCTGGTGCACATCTCCGAGATGAGCCAGCACCACGTCGACCTCCCCGAGCAGGTCGTCACGCCGGGCGAGGAGCTGTGGGTGAAGATCATCGACCTCGACCTCCAGCGCCGCCGCATCAGCCTCTCGATCAAGCAGGCCGCCGAGGGCGGCGTGGTCGCCGCCGAGTACCAGCAGCACTTCGGCGAGCACGCCTACGACTCCGAGGGCAACTACATCGGACAGCCCATCCCCGAGGGTGAGGTCACCGACGCCGAGACGGCGTGGGCCGAGTACTACGCCGAGTACGGCGACGGCACCACCCCGCCGGGAGCGGAGGCCGGTGCCGGCAGCGGGACGGCTGACGTGCCCGAGGGCGGTGCCGCCCCCGACGCCGAGTCGGTGGCCACCGACGAGCCCCCGGCCGGCGAGGAGCCCCCGGCAAGCTGAGGCGACAGCCCGGTGCGCGAGCGAGCCCGGGCCACCGGCCCGGGCTCGTCCGCGGTACGCCCGCCCGACCGCTCTCGACCGTCGGCCTGCCGGGACGGCGCGCCTGCGCCCGGGGTCTGCGGTCCGACCACCTCGGCCGTGGTGTCCGGCGCCGGTGATCGGGAGGACGTCTGCCCGGTAGATCCCGTCGCAGGTGATCGGGAGGACGTCTGCGACGTGTCGTGCTGCCGTAGCGTCTGCGGTGTGGACGGGTGGCGACGTGGGGCAACCGGTGGCGCGGGACCGGTGGCCGGGTGAAGCTGATCGGGCTGACCGGCGGGATCGGGGCCGGCAAGTCGTCGGTGTCGGCACTCCTGGCCGAGCATGGCGCAGTGATCGTCGACGCCGATGCCATCACCCGGGACCTCCAGCGCCCGGGTGAGCCGGTGTTCGCATCGATCGTCGAGCGCTTCGGGCCCGCCGTGGTCACCCCCGACGGCACCCTCGACCGGCCCGCCCTCGCCACCGTGGTGTTCGGCGACCCGGAGGCGCTGGCCGACCTCAACGCCCTGGTGCACCCGGCCGTCGGCGCCGCCATCGCCGATGCCGTCGGCCGGCTGGCGGGGAGCGATCGGGTCGTCGTGCTCGACGTGGCCCTGCTGGTCGAGTCGAAGGACCGCCGCACCGACCTGGCCGGCCTGCTCGTGGTCGACTGCCCGGTCGACCTCGCCGTCGGGCGCCTGGTGGCGCAGCGGGGGATGGACGAGGCCGATGCCCGAGCCCGGATCGCACGCCAGGCGAGTCGCCAGCAGCGCCTCGAGCGGGCCGACCACGTGATCGACAACGCCGGCCCGCCCGAGGCCCTCCCCGCCCTCGTCACCAGGGCGTGGACGTGGATCGAGGGGTTGCCGGCCACCTGAGCGGACCGCTGTCACACCCCCTCGGTACGCTCCGATCGTGCCTCCCTTCAAGGTCAGATCCGAGTGGGACCCGGCGGGCGACCAGCCCGCTGCCATCGCTGCCCTCAGCGAGGGGATCCGCGACCAGGAGCGCTACCAGACGCTGTTGGGGATCACCGGGAGCGGCAAGTCGGCCACCATCGCGTGGACGATCGAGCAGGTGCAGAAGCCCACGCTGGTCATCGCACCCAACAAGTCCTTGGCCGCGCAGCTGGCCAACGAGTTCCGGGAGCTCTTCCCCGAGAACCGGGTCGAGTACTTCGTCAGCTACTACGACTACTACCAGCCCGAGGCCTACATCCCGTCGAGCGACACCTACATCGAGAAGGACAGCTCGATCAACGACGACATCGACCGCCTACGGCACTCGGCCACCTCGGCCCTGCTCACCCGCAAGGACGTCATCGTCGTCGCCTCGGTGTCGTGCATCTACGGCCTCGGCTCACCCGAGCAGTACTCGAAGAACCTGCTGGTGGTGAAGGCGGGGGAGGTGCGGGACCAGCGCCAGATCCTCACCCAGCTCGTCGAGATGCGCTACGAGCGCAACGACATGTCCCTCCTCCGCGGCAAGTTCCGGGTGCGTGGCGACACCATCGAGCTCGCTCCGGTGTACGACGAGACGGCCGTGAGGATCGAGTTCTTCGGCGACGAGGTCGAGCGCATCACCCGTGTCGACCCGGTGACCGGCGAGAGCGTCGAGGTCATCGAGGAGCTCGTGGTCTTCCCGGCGACGCACTACGTGGCCGACGACGAACGGATGAAGGCTGCCGTCGGCCGCATCGAGAGGGAGCTGCAGGAGCGCCTCGCCACCTTCGAGGCGGAGGGCAAGCTGCTCGAGGCCCAGCGCCTGCGGATGCGCACGCAGTACGACCTCGAGATGATGGCCGAGGTCGGTGTCTGCAACGGGATCGAGAACTACTCGGCGCCGATCGAGGGCCGCGCTGCAGGCACGCCGCCGAGCACGCTGCTCGACTTCTTCGGCGACGACTACCTCCTCGTGCTCGACGAGAGCCACGTCACGATCCCCCAGCTCCACGGCCAGTACGAGGGTGACCGGTCGCGGAAGCTCACCCTCATCGAGCACGGGTTCCGGCTCCCCTCGGCGGCCGACAACCGGCCGCTGCGCTTCGAGGAGTTCCTCACCCACGTCCATCAGGCGGTGTTCCTCTCGGCCACGCCCGGCCCGTGGGAGCGGGAGCACTCCACCACCTTCGTCGAGCAGATCGTGCGCCCGACCGGCCTGATCGACCCCGAGGTGATCGTCAAGCCCACCAAGGGCCAGATCGATGACCTCATGGAGCTCATCGGCCAGCGCATCGAGAGCGGGCACCGGGTCCTCGTGACCACGCTCACCAAGAAGATGGCCGAGGACCTCACCGACTACCTGCTCGAGCAGGGCCTGCGCGTGCGGTACCTCCACTCGAACATCGACACGATCCAGCGCATCGAGATCCTGCGCGACCTCCGCCTCGGCGTGTTCGACGTGCTCGTCGGCATCAACCTCCTGCGGGAGGGGCTCGACCTGCCCGAGGTGTCGCTGGTCGCCATCCTCGATGCCGACAAGGAGGGATTCCTCCGCAGCGAGACCTCGTTGATCCAGACCATCGGCCGGGCCGCCCGCAACGTGGACGGCCAGGTCGTGATGTACGCCGACAAGGTGACGGACTCGATGCAGCGGGCGATCGGGGAGACCCAACGGCGGCGCCACCTGCAGCAGGCCTACAACGAGGCCAACGGCATCAACCCGACGACCATCATCAAGGCGGTCACCGACATCCTCGCCCACCTGCGGCCGTCGGGCTCGGAGATGGCGCCGGTGCCGGGCCGGGGCGTCGGCGGCAAGGGCTCCCTCCAGACGGCACGTCGGCGGGCAGAGATCGCCGACCTCCCCGCCAGCGAGCTCGGCCGACTCATCCTCACGCTCGAGGAGGAGATGCGCGACGCCTCGTCCGACCTCCGCTTCGAGTACGCGGCCAGCATCCGTGACGAGATCGCCGACCTCCGCCGGGAGCTGGCGGCATCGAGCTGAGGGACGAGGGGGCGAACGTCCGTTCGTCCGGTTGTGGGGGGCGGTAGGCTTCGGCGGTGTCCGATCGGATCGTGATCAAGGGTGCGAGGGAGCACAACCTCCGGGACATCTCCCTCGAGCTCCCGAGGGACAAGCTCATCGTCCTGACCGGCCTCTCGGGCTCGGGCAAGTCGTCGCTCGCCTTCGACACCATCTACGCCGAGGGCCAACGGCGCTACGTCGAGTCGCTCTCGTCCTACGCCCGGCAGTTCCTCGGGCAGATGGACAAGCCCGACGTCGACTTCATCGAGGGGCTGTCACCGGCCATCTCCATCGACCAGAAGACGGCGGGACGCAACCCTCGCTCCACCGTGGGCACCATCACCGAGGTCTACGACTACCTCCGGCTGCTGTACGCCCGCATCGGGATCCCGCACTGCCCGCTGTGCGGGGCGGTGGTGACCCGCCAGACGCCCCAGCAGATCGTCGACCGCATCCTCGAGCTGCCCGAGGGCACCCGCTTCCAGGTCCTGGCGCCGGTGGTCCGTGGTCGCAAGGGCAACTACGAGGGCCTCCTGACCGACCTCGCCTCCAAGGGCTACGCCCGCGCCAGGATCGACGGCGAGACGGTCGACCTGGCCGAGGCCGGCTCGCTCGAGCGCTACGAGAACCACACCATCGAGGTCGTCGTCGACCGCCTCGTCCGGCGTGACGGGATCGAGCGCCGCCTCACGGACTCGCTCGAGACGGCCCTGGGGCTGGCCGAGGGCGTGGCCGAGATCCAGGTGGTGCCGAAGCAAGCCGAGCCCGGCGACCCCGCTGGTGAGGAGGAGGTCCTCACCTTCAGCCAGCACCTCGCCTGCGCCAACGACGGCTGGTCCATGGACGAGCTCGCCCCCCGCAACTTCTCCTTCAACTCGCCCTACGGCGCCTGCTCGCACTGCGACGGCCTCGGCACCCGGTTCGAGGTCGACCCGGAGCTGGTGGTGCCGAACCCGGACCTGTCGGTGGGCGAGGGCGCCATCGCCCCCTTCTCCGCCGGCCGTGCCCAGTTCTTCGAGCGGGTCCTCGAGGCGGTCTCCGAGCTCCAGGGCTTCGACGCCCGCACCCCCTTCGGGTCGCTGAAGAAGGCCGACCAGAAGGCGCTCCTGTACGGCACCGGCACCAAGAAGGTGCAGGTCACCTACAAGAACCGCTACGGACGGAGCCGCACCTACTCAACGGCGTACGAGGGCGTGATCCCGTACCTCCAGCGCCGACACGGCGAGGTCGACTCCGACTGGTCCAGGGAGCAGATCGAGTCGTACATGCGTGAGGTCCCCTGCCCCGAGTGCGGCGGTGCCCGCCTCAAGCCGGAGTCCCTCGCCGTCACCGTCGACGGGCGCAGCATCCACGACGTGTGCATCATGCCGATCCGCGACGCTGCCGAGGTGCTGGCCGCCATCGAGCTCAGCGAGCGGGACCGGATGATCGCCGAGCGGGTGGTCAAGGAGATCAACGCCAGGGTCGGCTTCCTGCTCGATGTCGGCCTCGGCTACCTCAACCTCCACCGCAACGCCGGCACCCTGGCCGGCGGGGAGGCGCAACGGATCCGTCTCGCCTCGCAGATCGGCTCCGCCCTCGTCGGGGTGCTGTACGTGCTCGACGAGCCCTCGATCGGGTTGCACCAGCGCGACAACCACAAGCTGATCGAGACGCTCATCCGGCTGCGGGACATCGGCAACACGGTGCTGGTGGTGGAGCACGACGAGGACACGATCCAGGTCGCCGACCACGTCGTCGACATCGGGCCGGGGGCCGGCGAGCACGGCGGCGAGGTCGTCTATTCGGGCAACGTCAAGGGCCTCCTCAGGTCGAAGCGGTCGATCACCGGGCAGTACCTGTCGGGTCGCCGCCGTATCCCGGTGCCGGAGATGCGCAGGCCGCCGAACGGCGACTGCATCACGGTGCGGGGCGCCCGGGAGCACAACCTGCGAGACATCGATGTCGAGTTCCCCCTCGGGTGCTTCATCGCCGTCACCGGTGTGTCGGGCTCGGGGAAGTCGACCCTCGTGAACGACATCCTGCTCAAGTCGCTCATGCAGAAGATCTACAAGAGCCGCACCGCCCCCGGCCTGCACAGGTCGGTCACCGGTCTCGAGTCGCTCGACAAGGTCATCGCCATCGACCAGTCGCCGATCGGGCGCACCCCGCGGTCGAACCCCGCCACCTACACCGGCGTCTTCGACTCGATCCGCAAGCTGTTCACCCAGACGACCGAGGCCAAGGTGCGGGGCTACCTGCCGGGCCGCTTCAGCTTCAACGTCAAGGGCGGTCGCTGCGAGAGCTGCGCGGGCGACGGCACCATCAAGATCGAGATGCACTTCCTCCCCGACGTGTACGTCCCCTGCGAGGTCTGCAAGGGCGCCCGCTACAACCGGGACACCCTCGACATCCTCTTCAAGGGCAAGAACATCGCCGAGGTGCTCGACCTGCCGTGCGAGGAGGGACTCGAGTTCTTCGCCAACCAACCGTCGATCAGCCGCCACCTCCAGACGATCGTCGACGTCGGCCTCGGCTACGTGCGCCTCGGGCAACCCGCCCCGACCCTGTCGGGCGGGGAGGCGCAGCGGGTCAAGCTCGCCTCCGAGCTGGCCAAGCGGTCCACCGGGCACACCATCTACGTCCTCGACGAGCCGACCACCGGCCTCCACTTCGAGGACATCCGCCGCCTGCTCACCGTCCTCGGCCGCCTCGTCGACCAGGGCAACACCGTGCTCGTCATCGAGCACAACCTCGACGTCATCAAGACCGCCGACTGGATCATCGACCTCGGTCCCGAGGGCGGCGACGGCGGGGGCATGGTGGTCGTCGAGGGCACCCCCGAGCTGGTTGCCAAGACCGAGGCCAGCCACACCGGCAGGTTCCTTGCCCCCCTGCTCGGGGTGTAGGGCTCGGGTGTCTGCGGGTGTCGGCGGTGCCCTCGACGCCTAGGTGATGCTCAGCATCCGCTCGAGCGCCACTTTGGCCGATCCGCTCGTCTCTGGGTCGACGGTGATCCGGTTGACGACGCGCCCGGCCACCAGCTCCTCGAGCACCCAGGCCAGGTGGGGTCCGTCGATGCGGAACATGGTGGAGCACGGGCAGATCAGCGGGTCGAGGCTCACGATCGTCTTGTCGGGGGTCTCGGCGTCGAGTCGCTGGACGAGGTGGATCTCGGTGGCCACGGCGATGGTCGAGCCCGGGGGTGCGGCCGCCACCTCGTTGATGATGAAGTCGGTGGACCCGACCTTGTCGGCCAACGCGCACACCTCGAAGCTGGCCTCGGGGTGGGCGAGCACGATGCCGTCGGGGTGGGAGGCACGGAACGCCTCGACGTGGGCAGGCTGGAAGCGCTGGTGGACCGAGCAGTGGCCCTTCCAGAGGAGGAAGGTGGCCTCCTTGGCTTCGAGCTCGGTGAGGCCGCCGAGGTCGAGGCGGGGGTTCCACACCCGCATGTCGTCGTGCCCGTAGCCCATCGCCAGACCCGTGTTGCGGCCGAGGTGCTGGTCGGGGAAGAACAGCACCTTGTCGCCCTTGGCCAGCGCCCACTCGAGCACGCCCCGTGCGTTGGTCGAGGTGCACACGGCGCCGCCCTTGCGGCCGACGAAGGCCTTGAGCGCGGCCGAGGAGTTCATGTAGGTGATCGGCACCAGTCGCTCGATGTCGACGACCTCGGCCAAGGCATCCCACGCCTCCTCGACGGCGTCGATGTCGGCCATGTCCGCCATCGAGCAGCCGGCGTTCAGGTCGGGGAGGATCACCTGCTGGTGGTCGCCGGTGAGGATGTCGGCCGACTCGGCCATGAAGTGGACGCCGCAGAACACGATGAACTCGGCCTGTGCCTGCTCCTGGGCCAGCACGGACAGGCGGAACGAGTCGCCACGGGCGTCCGCCCAGCGCATGACCTCGTCACGCTGGTAGTGGTGACCGAGGATGAACACCCGGTCGCCGAGGGTCGCCTTGGCGGCGGCGATCCAGCTGTCGAGCTGGTCTGGCGTCGCGTCGAGGTAGCGGTCGGGCAGTGCGGCCTGCATCCGGAGCATGTTGTCGGTCCTCCCTGGGGGAGAGCGCTCCGATGGCGGACAGTGCGGACAGCCTGGTCGCCCTGCACGGGGATGTTGTCCTCGGAACGGATATGTGGCCGCAGTACCAGGACGGCCTCGTTCGATTGTAACGCCGGTTCCAGGCTGGGTTGTTCCCGGCGGGCGCCGTCGCCGCCACCGCCCGGCCCTCCCGGCACAATGGGAGCATGGCCGTGAAGCGACCTCCGGCGGGGACCATCCCCGACTGCCCGGGGTCGTACCAGTTCAAGGACCGGGATGGCCGGGTCATCTACGTGGGCAAGGCGAAGTCGCTCCGCCAGCGCCTCTCGAGCTACTTCGGCGATCCCCGCCTCATGATGGCGAGGACGGCCCAGATGGTGACCACCGCCGAGAGCGTCGAGTGGATCGAGGTCCGCAACGAGGTCGAGGCCCTCATGCTCGAGTACAGCCTCATCAAGCAGCACCGGCCGCGCTTCAACGTCCGGCTGCGTGACGACAAGAGCTACCCCTTCCTCGCCGTCACCCTGGGCGACACCTGGCCCCGGGCCCGTGTGATGCGGGGCACGAGGCAGAAGGGCACGCGCTACTTCGGCCCCTTCGCCCACGCCTACGCCATCCGTGAGACGCTCGACCTGCTGCTGCGGACGTTCCCGATCCGGACTTGCTCCGACAACAAGTTCGAGCGCCACGAGAAGCTCGGTCGCCCGTGCCTGCTGTTCCACATCGAGAAGTGCGCCGGGCCCTGCGTCGGTGAGGTCGAGCGCCCCGACTACGCACAGCTGGTGGTCGAGCTGTGCGACTTCCTCGACGGCAAGACCGAGCCGGTCGTCAAGCGCTTCGAAGCCGACATGCGCGCCGCCGCCGACGACCTCGAGTTCGAGCGGGCGGCCAGGCTGCGGGACCGGCTGACGACGCTGCACAAGGCGGTCGAGAAGCAGCAGATGGTGGGCGAGGGTGACGAGGACCTCGACGTCATCGGGATCGCCGACGACGACCTGGAGGCGTCGGTGCAGGTGTTCTACGTGCGCCACGGCCGGGTCACGGGGCGCAAGGGCTTCATCGTCGACAAGGTCGAGGACCTGACCTTCCCCGGGCTCATCGGCAAGGTGTTGGAGGGCATGTACTACGAGCCCACGCTCGGCATCCCCAAGCAGGTCGTGCTACCGGAGCTCCCCGACGACACGGCCCTCTACGAGGCCTGGCTGTGCGAGCTCAAGGGCACGAAGGTGACGCTCAAGGTCCCCCAGCGGGGCGACAAGCGGGCCCTCCAGGAGACCGTCGTCCGCAACGCAAGGGAGGAGCTCAACCGCCATCGCCTGCGCCGGGCGTCGGACCACAACAGCCGGGCCAAGGCCCTCAACGAGCTCCAGGACCACCTCGACCTGCCCGAGGCACCCCTGCGCATCGAGTGCTACGACATGAGCCACATCCAGGGCACCGACTACGTCGGTTCGATGGTGGTGATGGAGGACGCCCTCCCGGCCAAGCGGGAGTACCGCCGGTTCAAGGTGAGGGACGTCCCCGGCAACGACGACTTCGCCGCCATGCGCGAGGTCCTCACCCGTCGGCTCACCGCCTACCTCTCCGACAAGGAGAAGCCGGTGGGGGAGCGCGGCAAGTTCAGCTACCCGCCCCAGCTCCTCCTCGTGGACGGGGGGAAGGGCCAGCTCAGCGTGGCCATCGACGTCCTCGAGGAGCTGGGGCTCGAGGACGAGATCCCCGTGGCCTCGCTGGCCAAGCGCTTCGAGGAGGTCTTCCTCCCGGGCCAGTCGGACCCGGTGCGCATCCCGCGCCAGTCCGAGGCGCTCTACCTGCTCCAGCGCATCCGGGACGAGGCGCACCGCTTCGCCATCGGCTACCACCGCCAGCTCCGGGACAAGCGGATGACCACCAGCGTGCTCGACGACATCCCCGGCCTCGGGCCCACCCGCCAGAAGCGGCTGCGCAAGGAGCTCGGTGGCGTGGCCGCCGTCAAGCAGGCCACCCTCGAGGAGCTGAAGGCCCTGTCGTGGTTGCCCGACCCGGTGGCGGCGGCGGTCCACGAGAAGATCCACGCCCCTGCCAACCGCCCTTCTCGCCGCCCGACCCAGCCGGTCCCCTTCACCGGTGAGGACACCGGGGCGATGCCCACGTGACGGCGCGCCACCCCGAGGTCGACCTGTGGGAGAGCCACGCCTCGTGGTGGCAGGAGGGCTTCACCGAGGGCGCCGACGCCGAGTACACCGAGCAGATCCTCCCGCTGGCGGCGGAGCACCTGGCCGGGTGCGCCGACGTGCTCGACGTGGGGGCGGGGGAGGGGCAGGTCGCCCGGCTGGCGGTGGCAGGCGGGGCCACGGCGGTCGTCGGGGTCGACCCGACCCCGGCCCAGGTGGCCGAGGCCGTGCGGCGAGGTGGTGGGCCGACCTACGCCCGGGCCGGCGCCGCGGCGCTGCCCTTCGCCGGCGAGTGCTTCGACGCCGTCGTCGCCTGCCTCGTCTTCGAGCACATCGAGGCGGTCGACGAGGCCATCGCCGAGGTGGCCAGGGTGCTGCGGCCGGGGGGACGCTTCCTGTTCTTCCTCAACCACCCGCTGCTGCAGACCCCTGGCAGCGGCTGGATCGACGACCAGGTCCTCGACCCGCCCGAGCAGTACTGGCGCATCGGCCCGTACCTCACGGAGGACCACACGATCGAGGAGGTGGAGAAGGACGTCTTCATCCCCTTCATCCATCGGCCGCTGTCCCGCTACGTCAACGCCCTGCTCGACGTGGGGCTCACGCTGACACGCATGGACGAACCGGCCCCGCCCCCGGGGTTCCTGGCCCGGGCCGCCGAGTACGCCGAGGCCGCCACCATCCCCCGCCTGCTCCTCCTCCGCTGCGAGAAGCGTCCGAGGCGCCGCACGTGAGCGAGTTCGTCGTCATCACCGGTGAGTCGGGGGCGGGTCGCAGCCAGGCGGCGAACGTCCTCGAGGACCTCGGCTGGTTCGTGATCGACAACCTCCCCCCCGCCCTCATCGACAAGGTGGCCGAGCTCGGCCAGGCACCCGGCACCTCCATCGCCCGCATCTGCCTGGTCGTCGGCCCCCAGGCCCAGCCCCAGGAGCTCGACCACGCCCTCGCCGGGCTGCGCGCCCACGCCGAGCGGGTGGTCGTCCTGTTCCTGACCGCCTCCGACGAGGTCCTCGTCAGGCGCTACGAGGAGACCCGCCGCCGCCACCCCCTCGCCGGCGGCGACCGCATCCTCGAGACGGTCCAGCGCGAGCGCGCCGCGCTCGAGCCGCTCAAGGCCGAGGCCGACCTCGTGATCGACACCAGCGACCTCAACGTCCACCAGCTGCGGGAGCGCCTGCTCGCCCTCTTCGGCGGCGAGACGCCGGCCACCGACATGCAGACGACGGTGCTGTCCTTCGGGTACCGCCACGGCCTCCCGCTCGACGTCGACCTCGTCCTCGACTGCCGCTTCCTGCCCAACCCCCACTGGATCGAGGAGCTTCGGCCCCACACCGGGCTCGACCACGGTGTCCGCGACTACGTCCTCGGGTTCCCCCAGACGAAGGAGTTCCTCGCCCGCCTCGACCACCTCCTCGACCTGCTGCTGCCGGCCTACGTCGAGGAGGGCAAGAGCTACCTGACGGTGGCCCTCGGGTGCACCGGTGGCCGGCACCGCTCGGTGGCGCTCGCCGAGGAGGTGGCGGAGCGGCTCCGGCTGCGCGGGTACGCCCCACGGGTCACCCACCGGGACGTCGCCAGGCCGACCCAGTCGACCCAGCTCCCGTCCACCCAGCGCCCGCCGGCCGCCGGCGGGACGGGGAGCGCCAGGACCTGACCCGGTGGGATGTGTGATCTGATCGGGGCGGAACACGACAGCGCTGGCCGGTGGCCGCCGCACGACGAGGGGATCGGACGAGCATGACCGTACGGGTGGGCATCAACGGCTTCGGGCGCATCGGGCGCAACTTCTACCGGGCGGCCAAGAAGGCGGGCGTGGACGTCGACCTGGTGGCGGTGAACGACCTCACCTCGCCCGAGGTCAACGCCCACCTGCTCAAGTACGACTCCACCCACGGCCGCCTCGACGTCGACGTGAAGGTCACCGGCGACGCCATCGTCGTCGGGGACGACTCCATCAAGATCTTCGCCGAGCGTGACCCGAAGGCGCTCCCGTGGGGCGACCTCGGCGTCGACGTCGTCATCGAGTCGACCGGCATCTTCACCGACGGTGAGAAGGCAGCGGCCCACATCGAGGGCGGTGCCCCGCGCGTCATCATCTCGGCCCCCGGCACGAACGTCGACGGCACCTTCGTGATCGGCGTGAACGACGACACCTTCACCCCCGAGATGAAGATCGTGTCGAACGCCTCGTGCACGACGAACTGCTTCGTCCCGATGATCAAGGTCCTCGACGACGCCTTCGGGGTGGAGAAGGGCCTGATGACCACGGTCCACGCCTACACGAACGACCAGAACCTCCTCGACCTCGCCCACAAGGACCTGCGCCGGGGGCGGGCCGCGGCCGCCAACATCGTGCCCAGCTCGACTGGGGCGGCCCGAGCCACGAGCCTCGTGCTCGAGTCCATGAAGGGCAAGCTCGACGGCACGGCGCTCCGGGTGCCCGTCCAGGACGGCTCCATCACCGACTTCACCGGCATCCTGGGCCGTGAGGTCACCGCCGACGAAGTGAACCAGGCCTTCGAGGCGGCAGCCGGGAACGGCCCCCTTGCGAAGGTCCTCGTGTACACGACCGACCCGATCGTCAGCTCCGACATCGTCGGCTCGCCCGCATCGTGCACCTTCGACAGCGAGCTGACGATGGCCATGGGCAGCATGGTCAAGGTGCTCGGCTGGTACGACAACGAGTGGGGCTACTCGAACCGCCTCGTCGACCTGGCCGTGATCGTGGGCGCCGCCAACACCGCTGCCAGCTCGCCCGCGTGAGGCTCCCGCTCCTGGAGGACCTGCCGCCCCTCGACGGGCGGCGGGTCCTCGTGCGGGTCGACTTCAACGTTCCGCTCGAAGACGTCCCGCCCGTGGACGGCACGGCCGGTGGCTCGGCGGCGAGGGGCACCCGGCGCATCACCGACGACCTGCGCATCCGCGCCGCCCTGGCGACCCTGCGCTGGCTCCAGGACCAGGGCGCGCACGTCACCGCCTGCACCCACCTGGGCAGGCCGAACGGCGCGCCCGACGAGCGGTACTCGCTCGCTCCGGTCAGGGAGCGCCTGGCCGAGCTCGCCCCGGGCGTCGAGCTGCTCGAGAACCTCCGCTTCGACCCAGGGGAGGAGGCGAACGACCCGGCCTTCGTCGCCCGGCTGGTCGAGGGCATGGACGCCTACGTCGACGACGCCTTCGGTGCGGCACACCGGGCCCACGCCTCGATCGTCGGACCGCCGCAGACGCTCCCGAGCGCGGCGGGACGGCTGCTGGCCACCGAGGTCCAGGTCCTCGGCGGGCTCACGGAGGACCCCCGCCGCCCCTTCGTCGCCATCCTCGGTGGGGCCAAGGTGAGCGAGAAGCTCGGGGTGATCCGGGCGCTGCTCGACGTGGCCGACCAGATCATCGTGGGCGGCGGCATGTGCTTCACGTTCCTCGCCGCCCAGGGGCACCGCACGGGTTCATCGCTGCTCGAGGCCGACCAGGTCGACACCTGTCGAGCCCTGCTCGAGGAGTACGGCGACCGGATCGTGCTGCCCCACGACCTCACCGCCCTCGGGCCGGGGGGCAAGATCGGTGACCCGTCCGCCGGCGGGGAGGTGCGCCAGCTCCACGCCGACGTGCCCGACGGGTGGATGGGCCTCGACATCGGTCCCGGCACCGCGGGCGCCTTCATCGACGTGATCGAGGAGGCCCGCACCATCTTGTGGAACGGCCCCATGGGCGTGTTCGAGGACCCCCGCTTCGCGGCGGGCACGCGGGCGGTGGCCGAGTCCGTCGCTGGTGCCCGAGCCTTCAGCGTCGTCGGCGGCGGCGACTCGGCGGCGGCGGTGGCCCAGCTCGGCCTCGCCGCCGACATCGACCACGTGTCGACCGGGGGCGGCGCCTCCCTCGAGCTGCTCGAGCAGGGCGATCTGCCCGGGCTGGCAGCGCTGCGCAACGCCCCCAACGCCGTGCACCTCGACTGACGCCGCCCACCTCGACAGAAACGGACCCTCCCATGGCTGCTGCCCGCCGACCGCTGATCAGCGGCAACTGGAAGATGCACCACAACCACTTCGAGGCGATCCAGTGCGTCCAGAAGCTGGTCTTCCGCCTCGACAAGGACGACCACGAGAAGGCCGACGTGTCGGTCCACCCGCCCTTCACCGACCTGCGATCGATCCAGACGATGATCGAGTCGGACAAGCTGCGAGTGGCCCTCGGGGCGCAGCACTGCCACTGGGAGGACAAGGGCGCGTTCACCGGCGAGGTCAGCCCCACGATGCTGGCCAAGCTCGACGTGCGCTACGTGATCGCCGGCCACTCGGAGCGACGCCAGCTCTTCGGCGAGGACGATCAGATGGTGAACAAGAAGGTGTTGGCCATCCTCGGCGCAGGGATGACACCGATCCTGTGCTGCGGGGAGACCCTCGAGGAGCGCGAGGCGGGCGCCACCGAGGAGCGGGTCGGCTCGCAGGTGCGGGCCGGCCTGGCCGGGGTCCGCTCCGAGCAGGTGGGGGGCCTCGTCGTCGCCTACGAGCCCATCTGGGCCATCGGCACCGGCCGCACGGCCACGCCGGAGGACGCCCAGGCGACGTGCGCCACCGTGCGCCATGTCGTGGGGGAGGTGGCGGGCGGGGGCGCCGGGGCCACCGTGCGGATCCAGTACGGGGGTTCGGTCAAGCCGTCCAACGCGGTGGAGCTGCTCAGCCAACCCGACATCGACGGTGCACTTGTCGGCGGGGCGAGCCTCGACCCTGACGACTTCGCACGAATCATCCAGAGCGTCCCTGCACCCTAGCCAGCGGGGCGCTCTGCTACGTTCGGGAACTTCGTGGTGGACGAAATTCGAGGGAGACGGGCGTGCTCACACCAGTCATCGTTGCGGTGCACGTGCTCGTGGCTCTCCTCCTGGTCCTCCTCGTGCTGCTCCACAGCGGGCGCGGTGGTGGCCTCTCCGACATGCTCGGAGGGGGTATCGGGGCGTCCGCAGCAGGCTCCACGGTGATGGAGCGCAACCTCGATCGCATCACCGTGATCGTCGCCGTCCTCTTCAGCTTCACGACGGTGATCTTGGCGTTGCGCCTGCAGTAGCAGGCTGCGCCCCCCACACCTCGAATCAAGGAGACCCCACACGTGCGTGATCCCAAGGATCGCAACGTCCTCGCCCGACTCCTCATCCTCCTGATGGCGGTGGGCCTCGTTGCCGCCGCCTGCGGTGGCGACGACGAGCCGGAGACCGCCGGCGAAGACCCCCAAGCCGCCGGGAGCGAAGGCGCCGACACCAGCTCCACCGAGGGGGAGGCACCGGCTGCGGAGGGCGGGACCGTCACGTACGCCTCCGACCAGGAGCCCGAGGGCTGGAACAACCTCACCGCCTCGGAGAACCTCGCCGCCCTGACCTGGCTGACGATCGAGGTCTACCCGGCTGTCTGGGAGGTGCAGCCCGACTTCTCGATCACCCTCAACGAGGAGATGATGGAGAGCGCCGAGCTGACGTCGGAGGACCCTCAGGTCATCGAGTACGTCATCAAGGACGAGGCGGTCTGGAGCGACGACACGCCCATCTCCGCCGACGACTTCGTCTACCGCTGGGAGATGTCCAACGGCTCGATCCCCGAGGTCGACATCGCCTCCACCACCGGTTACGAGCTCATCGAGTCGGTCGAGGGATCCGAGGACGGCAAGACCGTCACGGTCACCTTCACCGAGCCGTTCTCGGACTGGCAGTCGCTGTTCGACAACCTGCTCCCGGCGCACATCATCCCGACGCTCGACCCCGACCCCGTCACCGCCTTCAACGACGGCCTCGACGGGGAGAACATCCCCACGTTCTCCGGCGGCCCCTGGATGCTCAGCGAGTACGTCCCCGAGACGAGTGTGACGCTCGTGCCGAACGAGGCCTACTACGGCGAGCCGGCGAAGCTCGACAGCATTGTCTCCCGCTTCGGGATCACCGCAGACGCCATCCCCGCCGCGTTGGAGAACGGCGAGATCGACCTCGCCTACCCCCAGCCGCAGGTCGACATCGTCTCCCAGATCGACGCGCTGGCGCCCGACATCGAGAGCCAGACGAGTTTCGGCCTGACCTTCGAGCACATTGACTTCAACCTCGACAACACGCTCTTGGCTGACGATGCCGTCCGCCAGGCAATCGCCCTCGGACTCGACCGCAAGGGCATCGTCGAGCGCACGGTCGGCCAGTTCAGCGAGGAGGCGACCCAGCTCGACAACCGCATCTGGCTCACCAACCAGCCGCAGTACGAGGCTCACGGCGAGGAGTACGCCGAACAGGACATCGAGGCTGCCAAGGCCGCACTCGAGGAGGCTGGCTACGCCGAGGGCGACGACGGCATCTTCGCCAAGGACGGCGAGCGGCTGTCGTTCCGCATCTCGACCACGGGCGGCAACGCCCTGCGTGAGGCGACCGAGCAGGTCATCCAGTCGCAGCTCGCCGAGGTCGGCATCGACATCGTGATCGACAACACCGAGGGTGCTGCGGTGTTCGACCGCTTCTTCCCCGAGTCGAACGCCCGGGAGGACCTCGACTTCGACATCGCCCTCTTCGCCTGGGTCGGCACGCCGTTCCCGAGCAGCTCGAAGGCGCTGTACACGATCGAGGAGGACGGCGGCATCGGCCAGAACGAGATGGGCTACGACAACCCCGAGGTGGCATCGCTGTTCGACGAGGCCGCGGTCTCGACCGACCAGGACCTCGTGGCCGACAACCTCAACCAGGTCGACGAGATCCTGTGGGAGGACCTCCCGACCATCCCGCTGTACCAGAAGCCCACGTACCTGCCCTTCCGCAGCTCCGTCCAGGGCGTCGAGGACAACCCCGGAACCTCGGGTCCCCTCTGGAACGCCAGCGACTGGACCCTGGCCGCCGGCTGACGCTGGTCCGACCACCTGACGTCCGCAGGGGCCGGCCTCGCCCGGGCCGGCCCCTCAAGGACCCGCACCACCGACCGACTCGGGGCTCACATGCTCGGTTTCATCGTCCGCCGCATCCTCACGTCGTTCGTCGTGCTGGGAGTGGCGTCGTTCCTGGTGTACATGATCGTCACCAGCTTCGGTGACCCCCTGGCCGAGCTGCGGAACCGCAACCCCCCGGTCCCCGCAGCGCAGATCGAGGCGCGACGAGCTGAGCTCAACCTCGACAAGCCGCCCCTCGAGCGGTACGGGATCTGGGTCGGGGGAGTGGTGAAGGGCGACTTCGGTGAGAACCTGGCCGGCGAGGAGGTCGGGCCCCTGCTCTTCCGTCGGCTCCAGGTGACGATGCGGATGGTGCTCCTGGCCACCTTCGTCGCACTTGGGCTGGCGGTGCTGGTCGGGGTCTACAGCGCAGTGCGGCAGTACACCGCCGGGGACTACGCCGCCACCTTCTTCGGCTTCTTGTTCTTGTCGACACCGGTGTTCTGGCTGGCCGCCCTGCTCAAGGAGTTCCTCGCCATACGCCTGAACAGAGCGCTCGGGGGGACGTACGTCTACACGGTGGGGGCGCAGACGCCGAACCTGACGGGGACGCTCGGGGAGCGGTTGGCCGACTACGCCGGCCACCTCGTGCTGCCCACGCTCTCGCTCGCCCTCATTTCCTTCGCGGCCTGGAGCCGCTTCCAGCGGGCGTCGATGCTCGACGTGCTCAACAGCGACTACCTGCGCCTGGCCCGGGCCAAGGGCCTGTCCAGCACCCGGGTGCTGATCAGGCACGGTCTGCGCAACGCCTTGATCCCGCTCACCACGGTGGTCGCCATCGACTTCGCCGCCATCTTCGGGGGGGCGGTCATCACCGAGAGCGTCTTCGCCTGGCAGGGGATGGGCCGGCTGCTCATCGACGCCATCAACCGCTACGACCCGAACGTGGTCGCTGCGTGGCTCCTCGTGACCGGTGCCGTCGTCATCTTCTTCAACCTGATCGCCGACATCCTCTACGGCGTCCTCGACCCCAGGATCCGGTATGGCTGACCTCGACGCACCTCCCTCCAGCCCCGAGACGCCGAGGCCCATCGAGGAGGTGAAGCGCCGGGTCCCCGACGTCGGGGTCCAGCCCGGCGGTCACGAGCGGGAGTTCACCATCCAGGCTCGCACCCAGCGCCAGATGGTGCTGTCGCGCTTCTTCCAGCACAAGCTGGCGGTGGTCAGCCTCATCGTGCTCCTCCTGTTGATCGTGCTCTCCCTGGTGGGCGGGCGGGTGTGGAAGTACGGCTACGAGGAGCTCACGGACTCCTTCTCCGAGGGGCCCTCGTGGGAGCACCCCATGGGCACCGACGCCATCGGCCACGACGCCTTCGCCCAGGTGCTCCGAGGTGCGCAGAAGTCCGTGCAGGTGGCGCTGGTGGTGGGGCTGCTGTCCACTGCCTTCGGAGCGCTCGTGGGCGCGCTGGCGGGCTTCTACCGGGGCTGGCTCGACGCCGTCCTGATGCGGGTCACCGACCTGTTCCTCGTGATCCCGTCCATCGCGCTGTTTGCGCTGCTGGGCAGGCGGGTCTCCACCGGTGGCGGCTCGGCCTGGCTCCTCATCGCGCTGATCATCGCGGCGGTGTCGTGGATGTCGATCGCACGGGTGGTGCGGGGCGTGTTCCTCTCGTTGAGGGAGAAGGAGTTCGTGGAGGCGGCGAGGGCCCTCGGCGCCAGCAACGGCCGGATCATCCGCAAGCACCTGCTGCCCAACGCAGTCGGGCCGATCATCGTCAACGCCACCATCAGCATCGCCGTCGCGATCCTCATCGAGTCGGCGCTCAGCTACCTCGGCCTCGGCATCAAGGCGCCCGACACGAGCCTCGGCCTCCTCGTCGCCTCGGGCCAGCAGGCGGCGAGCACACGGCCGTGGCTCTTCTACTTCCCCGGCCTGTTCATCATCCTCATCGCCCTGTGCGTCAACTTCCTCGGTGACGGGCTCCGCGACGCGTTCGACCCGACCCAGCAGCGGGTGCGGGCGTGACGGACGAGCCGCTGCTCTCCGTGCGCGGCCTCACCGTCGACTTCCCGACGCCCGACGGCGCCGTCCACGCCGTGCGGGGCGTCACCTACGACCTCCACCCCGGTGAGGTGCTCGGGATCGTCGGGGAGTCCGGCTCGGGCAAGTCCGTCAGCTCCCTCGCCGTGATGGGACTGCTGCCCGGGTCGGCTCGGGTCAGCGGCTCGATCACGTTCCGCGGCGAGGAGCTCCTCGGCCGCAAGCCCAAGGAGCTCAACGCCGTCCGGGGCAAGCAGATCGCCATGATCTTCCAGGACCCGATGACCTCCCTCGACCCCGTGTACACCGTGGGCTGGCAGGTGGCCGAGGGCGTCCGGGCCCACAATGACGTGTCGAGGAAGGAGGCCCACGACCGGGCCGTCGACCTCCTCCAGCTCGTCGGCATCCCCAACGCCGGGCAGCGGGCGGGGAACTACCCCCACGAGTTCTCAGGCGGCATGCGCCAGCGGGCCGTGATCGCCATCGCCATGGCCAACGACCCTGACGTGATCATCGCCGACGAGCCGACCACCGCCCTCGACGTGACCGTCCAGGCACAGGTGCTCGAGGTCCTCAAGACGGCGCGCGAGGAGACAGGCGCAGCCATGGTGCTGATCACCCACGACCTCGGGATCGTCGCCGGCGCGGCCGACAAGGTCCTCGTCATGTACGCCGGGCGGCCGGTGGAGGTGGGGACCGTGGACGAGGTCTACTACCGGCCCCGCATGCCCTACACCGTCGGCCTGCTCGGCTCGCTGCCCCGCCTCGACGAGGACGGCGAGGAGCGGCTGCGCCCGATCACCGGGGCCCCTCCGTCCCTCATCAGCCTGCCGCCCGGCTGCCCCTTCTCGCCCCGCTGCCCCATGAGCAGGACGCACTGCGAGGAGGACGAACCCGAGCTCCGCCTCGTCGACCTCGGTGACCACCTCGCCGCCTGCCACTACGCCGAGGAGCTCGTGGCCGCCGACGACGAGTTCGCCCTCTTCCTGCCCCGCAGCGACGACGCCGCCGTCGAGGGTGAGCCCGGGGCGTGAGCACGACCGAGTCCACCTCCCCCTCCGGGCCCCCCCCCGCTCGCGGGGACTCGGTCCTTTCGGTGCGCGACCTCGTCAAGCACTTCGACGTCCACAAGGGCGGGCTGCTGCGCAAGAAGGTCGGCGACGTCCACGCCGTGTGCGGGGTCAACCTCGAGCTGCAGCCGGGGGAGACGCTCGGGATCGTGGGCGAGTCGGGCTGCGGCAAGTCGACCCTCGGTCGCACCGTCTTGCAGCTGACCCCGGCGACTGCGGGCACGATCAGCTTCGAGGGCGTCGACCTCACGTCACTCAGCCCCAAGGCACTGCGGGACAAGCGCCAGGACCTGCAGATCGTGTTCCAGGACCCGTACGCGTCGCTCAACCCGCGCCTGCCGATCAACGACATCATCTCCGAGCCGCTCATCATCCACGGGCGCTGGGGCAAGGGAGGCAAGGACGCCGTTGCCGACCTGCTCCGCACCGTCGGCCTCAACCCCGAGCACGGCAACCGCTACCCCCACGAGTTCTCCGGAGGGCAGCGACAGCGCATCGGGATCGCCCGGGCGCTCGCCCTCGAGCCGAAGGTGCTCGTGCTCGACGAGCCCGTGTCCGCCCTCGACGTGTCGATCCAGGCCGGGGTCGTGAACCTGCTGGAGGACCTCCAGGAGCGTCTCGGGCTCGCCTACCTGTTCATCGCCCACGACCTGTCGGTGGTCCGCCACATCTCGGACCGGGTGGCAGTCATGTACCTCGGCAAGATCGTCGAGACCGGCCAGCGGACCGACGTGTACAAGCGCTCGGCCCACCCCTACACCCAGGCCCTGCTGTCGGCGGTGCCGCTGCCCGACCCGAGGGCCGAGCGCAGCCGTCGGCGGATCCTCATCCAGGGTGACGTGCCGAGCCCCGTCGACCCACCCTCGGGCTGTCGCTTCCGCACCCGCTGCCCGAAGGCGGAAGCCATCTGCGCAGAGGAAGAGCCCGCCCTCATCGACCGCGGTCAGGGCCACCCCGTCGCCTGCCACTTCGCCGAGGAGATCCAGCTCGTCTGAGTCCCGGATGGCCCGCTGCTAGGGTCATCCCCCGCACCGGCGGTGCCGGTGCCCACGTCGGAGTGGCGGAATAGGCAGACGCGCCAGCTTGAGGGGCTGGTGCCCGCAAGGGCGTGGGGGTTCAAGTCCCCCCTCCGACACGACAGGATCGGCGCGAAGGTGCTGGTCAGAGGCGGTGCGCTGGGGTCGCCGGGAGGCCCCAGAGGGCCGTTTGTCAGCGGTTTGTCAGCAATCCGCTGTGACATCCGGTGTCGTCCTGTTCAGCGGCTGCGTCGGCGTCCGCATCCGCAACACCACGGGACGTTCGCTCCGCCTCCCGCACGGCCTACCGCCGAGAGGCACAAGGTGCGGTCTCGGCCACTCCCGGAGAATGCCGATCGCCGGTTCGGAGCGGGTGAACTCTGGCGGATTCGTGGTGTCGGCGCGTTGATATGAGCGGCACATCCAGCGAGCTGGGTGCGGACCGCCCGGCTCGGCCCGGCTCCCATCACGAAGGAGTCCGTCATGGCTGCAGTCACCTCAGTCGTCCTGTACGACCCGAGAGACACCTCACCAGAGGT